>ERZ791840.131-NODE-131-length-56395-cov-5.580706_pt1 | contig 56395 bp, 64 predicted proteins | sample MGYA00510291_ERZ791840 | MGnify/ENA primary metagenome ERZ791840 (study PRJEB30046, sample SAMN00715256) | human gut metagenome | study: EMG produced TPA metagenomics assembly of the A metagenome-wide association study of gut microbiota in type 2... | reverse complement strand
AGGTGTCTTATTTGTTTGTGAAACGCTTTGCACCGCCAATTGAACACACATATTTCGCTGAAAAATGCCGTATTTCTGGGCTTTTTCGGCTTTTATTTTCGGAATTTGAGGTTGGGAACACATACCCGATGGTGTGTTTTGGCTGGATTGTAGACCCACTATATGTAGTATGGGGTGAATATGAAGTTTCGATATGTAGCAAACGGTTCACGCAGATGTAGCACCATTTGGCAAAACTCCCAACCTTTTGACGAAACGCCATATTATTTGGCGTAACTACCATTTAGCAAAAGGAGATTGCCATGAAAAACAAGAAAAACAGAAGGCTGAAAGTGTACGGTCAGAGTAACGGATATAACTACCAGGATGTTCCTACCATTGTGCTGAAGGGCAAATGGCTGGAGGCTGCCGGATTTGATATTGAAGATCAATTACAAGTCATAGTAGAGCAAGGTGAAATTCTAATAAAAAAAGTCGAATAAGAGGCGTTTGGGGGAATGTACATTTTGTCGAATCCGTGATATAATTACTCCATATATCTCTGTGGAGGTGGCATAATGGGAGTTTCTGTTGCCGAATATTACGGTCAGAGAACCGATGTAGATAATCCTATAATCCAGCCAATGACAGAAGAAGCGATATGTCCTTTTTCATCTGGCAATACTTGTAAAAAATTAAAAAGTCATAATCCGCCTGTTTGTTCTGTGAGAAGGGCAGATGGCACGATGTGGATTGTATGTTCCGATAGACTTTGTAACACCAAAAAGGATATTCCCCTCTGTCCTCATCAGCAGGGAATACTCCTTGACATAGCAAAGCATTTGTTTGGTGAACAGGTTACCGCAGATCAAGTCTGTGTTAAGCGCGAAGAACGCCTTAATGTAGTTGAGGGAACAAAATATAATGCTGACTACATAATTTCTTTGGCTTCAGGCCGATCTGATTATTCTGGCCCAGACCGCATGGTGCTCGAAATGCAAGGTGGTGGTGAGACTTCTAATACAGGAAAAATCACCAATCTTTTAAGTTCATGGGTAGCAGATGAGAATCGAACCAATGCTATGCTACGTTCTGAAACCGAAGCCTCGACTTTGGAAACCAATGCTTGGCGAAGACAGCAGGAGCAGTTCATTGTTAAAGGCAATATTGCAATGAAAACATGGAAAGGTTATGGAATTGCTTTCTGCGTAGGAACGATTTTGTATGATTACTTGATGAATAAACTGGCTTCCGCTAATCTGCCGAATCTGAAAGAGTATAACTGGACACTTGCCATTATAGCTATTAAGGAGGATGACTCATCCCCAGCTGTTCCAGGGCCAATTCCAATTATGGTTGATGAGAGCAGAATGCTATTTACAAATTACCAAACCTTCGTCCAGGCTCTGATAAATCAAGGCGAACCGTCATTGGATGCATTCAGAGGCGAATTTATAAATCTCAATAACGAAGTAGTAAATATTCCATAAAAAACGCGCTCCTTTGGGTTTGTAATCCAAAGGAGCGTATTTTAGTTCATGTCTTCGTTATAAGTATAGTTCTGGATAATACTTTTTGTCTGCTTCAATAATGCGTGTGCCAATCCATTCAATGACAGGAACACATACGGCATTTCCTATTGCTCTGAATCTATTTCCGTCCATCCGACTGGAAAGCCCTGTAGCTGCTCGTACTCCGAAGGGAGCATCCGTCTTACATACAGCATCCGAGCTTCCTCTGGAGTCGAGAGTATAAGTTTCTCCATCGTTTCTGTAACCTTTTCCTTGTGGCCCTGCACTTGCTCTTCGGCCAATGCCTGCGTGCTGGATAGAAAAGATATTTGACTCTGGTAGGCTCTCATCATTGCCGGTGGCAAGGAAGTTCCGCGATCTGTTGCTCGTGCTACCAGTGATTGGATTTGTTCCTGGCTCAAATAATACTTCAGCGGCGCCGATGGTTCCAGCACTTGCGACAATGTACGTTCTTCGACGTCGTTGCGGTGTTCCAAAGTATTTTGCATCCAATACTCTCCATGAAACACCATACCCGAGTTCATCCAGCGTTGAGATGACGACTTTAAAGTCTTCACCGTTTGCGCTGTTAAGAAGTCCGGGAACATTTTCGATAAAAACCCAGCGAGGATGCTTTTCTTCGATGAGTTCTGCATATTTGTAGAAGAGTCCACTTCTTGCTCCCTCCAGTCCTTTTCGTTTACCTTGATTTGCTAATGAAAGGTCTTGACAGGGGAATCCGCCTGCAAATACATCAACTGCAGGAATATCCGCACCCGTTACCTTTGTGATGTCTTGCGATAGTGGGATATTTGGCCAATGCTTTTTGAGAACTTTCTGTCCGAAAGTCAGAATTTCGCATTGGAACACCACTTCCATTCCGGCGCGCTCCAAACCGAGATCGATGCCGCCAATACCGCTAAAAAAGGAAGCTACTTTCATGATTTGTTCTCCTTACCTTTTTCATTTTCGCTCAACACTTTGTCGGCTTCAAGTAGAGCGGTGCGGCGCACAAATTCGGAGTACGAGGAATAATTTTGCAGGACAGCAGCTTTTTTCAATTTGTCTAACTCTTCGGAACTAACCCGAATGCTCATTGATATTGATTTGTTCATGTCCATACCTCCAGCTGACATTGTACCTCAAATGTGCTACAATGTCAATGCTTCTCACCACGAACGCCTGTACTAAATTTTAATACACTGCCTGCCATTTCTTTCTGCGTATTCGATTGTATTCCTGGTTCCGCCGGGTTCGCCATTATAAACAGCTATTACCCTGGCAGACCTATTCACCATCCACTCGTTGCGAATCTGAAAGCAAGCGCGGCTGTAGTCTTTGCAAATATAGCGTACAAGGTCGGCTCTGTCGAGTATGTCCTTGTAGCGCCTTTGCCAGTCCGAAGCCCAGCGGTTCTCAAAGCCCTCATAAGGAACGGCGGCAATGAGGTGGAGATTAGGATTGTGCTGCCGAAGCTGAAGCACAATCTCACCAGCCCAAATGTCCACACCACGAGCCATGCCTGTTATAAAGGTCACGAACCCATCATCTATCGCTTGGAGGATTGCCGCCTCCAGGTCTTTCTTTATTTCAGCCTCCGACCGAGTCAGCTTCTCTGGGCGATGCCCAGTAAAACAGCAACGGTGGAGCCGGAGTTCGGTTTCGTTTGCCATAGCGTTAACCCAGGCGGGCTTGGGTCATGTCCCTTGCCTCGCTGATCGTGTCGCAGGTGAGGAGCGTATCAAGCATAGCCCACACACGACCGTTCCTAAAAATCTTACCAGTTTTAACGGTCTTTCCAGGGACGATTGCCGGTCCCAGCTTATACACATAGCAGTCGGTATCCCACACTTCATTTGGCATCTCTGGGATTTCATCGTGCATATTACGGGTCACGGTGTATCCCTCGATATGGTGGATAGACTGGAGTTGCCCATAGTAGCGGAAAGCGATGTAGTTCGGTGGCTCTTTCGGCCATCCATTGCCGCCGACCGGGCAGAAGTATTTGTTATGGTTTTTGACGATGTCGATCCAGCTGATACTACAGCGGTCTGGGCACTGCGTACCCAGGGCAACGACATAGACCATATTTGAATCAAGTTTCTGCATAGTCATTAGTCCTCTCAGATATTCGCAGAACTCTCGGAGGAGATGCTTCTGCTCGTGGTTAGAAGGTGCGTGGGCTGCCTGGGCCATCTGGTACACTTCCTGGTAGGAAAGATGCGACACCGGGATGCTGTTTACCTCCTGGAACGGGAGATGGGTCTTTGCATAAGCCTGGGTGCATTCCGACAAGGAAACAATGTGCTTGTGGTCATAGGTGGCGTTGGCGAAATCTTCACGGATGGAGTATTTCGTCAGCTGTTCAGCACCGGGGAGTAGCCAGCCACGCTTGGCTTCAAAAATGATATGGAAGTTTTTATGATCGGTTACTTCGATATCAGTAATACCAGTGGCAGCATCGTACCGCTGGTTCATAATCGTTGTATCCTCTACTGCTGGGGTAAATCCAGAAACGGCAGATACGACTGCCTTGAGAAATTCCGGGCATTTGGCTAAAGCCCAGGACATACTCAATGTGATATCGTTTTCCTTATCCCCCAGCAGCTGGAAGATGCTATGTATTTCTCGGCCATAGGATTCTAAAGTTGCCACGGTTACCTCCTTCCTGCGGATAGAAGGTCAATCATCCGCTGTAGAATAGGCTGTACCTGTCCGGCTCGGAAACGCTCCCCAAAGGAGCCATTACTGAAATGATCCTCCCGGAGCAACATAGTCAGCAAGGCACAGCAGAGGTCATAGTCGGCTTCAGGCAACCGCTCCAGTTCCTTATCACAGTTAATTGGCTCTGTTGTCATGTAATCGTAATAGTGGTTTTTGAGGTCGCCGATGCGCTCTAATGCCTCGTAGTATTGATCGACATGGACAAGCCCTTTTTTCTGTAGGTCTTGGAGAACCCACAGCTTTTCACGATTTCCCATAGTAGCTGTGGCGTTGCTCTGCTCCAGCTGCCGCGCTTCTTTCATCCAGAATTTGAATTCCCAACGGAGAGGATAGTAGCCACGGATTTTGGAACGAAGAGCCGACTGGTACGCCATGTATTGTCTGTTGTAATCATCCCATCTGCTCCATTGACGAATCTGTTCGAACTTTTCGGACTTTGATATATAGAAATCAATCGCAAGATTGATTTTTTTGTGTCTCGAACTCCCGTAGAGCTTGGAAGTACAAAGAAATCATCCTAAAGAAGGGATGGTGTTTATGATTAAGTTTATTAAGCAAGAATTACCTTTTGAAAAGTCATTAAAACAAAGACTAGATTTTATCTGTAAAATCTGCAAAACAAAACCAATATTCATTAATGGTAATATTATAAAGATTGATAAAACCAATCTAGTTTTATTGCTAGAAAATTCAAATAGTTTAGATAAATCAAAATTAATAAAAGAAGCCAATGAAGATATTTCTTTATCATTTAAATTACGCATGGTAATCCCAAAAACTTTTGAAATAATTTTAGGCTTTGCCATATTTCTAGTAGTATTTACTAAAAAGATATCTTTTTCACTCGCAGAGTCATATATTCCTTTAAAATTCATGCTATTATATATTCCTTATTTTTGATAAACCCTCGTTATACATTAATTCTAATTCTTTAGAAGTACCCCCTAGAATTTCTTCTATTGGATAATATTCATCATTTAAATCAGCTTTTAATATAGCAATTTCTTTATTAGGATGATTATAATAATTTAACACTTTTAATCCAAATTCTCTTCCAATTTCTTCATCACTATCTTCAAGCAGATATACAAAATCTTTATCTCTATCTGTAATTGCGACATCACCAAAGTCAATAATTCCAATAACTTTCTTATTTCTCATAATAATATGATTACAACTTAAATCATTGTGACATAATGCAACTGAATATTTAGTTATTTTTTCATCGGTTAATATTCTACTGAATAATTTATCAAGATATTCCTTTGATTGACTTGGTATTTTATCATATATCATTGATTTTAATGCCTCGTAGTCATTTTTATAATCTTCAATTACATCTAATTCTAAGTCATCAATTTCAGGTAAAGGTAAAGCGTGTAATTGAATAAGGAAATTTGCTATATCTTTTGCTAATTGTTTTTGTTCTTCATTATTCATTGATGAATACATTTCTGGAGTCAATATTGTTCCTTTTATTTCTTTATAACCACATATATTAACATCTGCATCATAAAATTCTATTCTAGGTATTTCTAATGGTAATTTCCCCTCTAAATATCTTAAAACAGATATTTCTTTTTTCATATTTTCAGCTGCTTCTTTATGTTTAGATTTTTTGAAAATGTATTCATCATTTACCAAATAAGCAACACTATCTAATCCTGCACCTATTACTTTAATACTTTCAACACTAAATTCACCAAAAGTATGCTCAATAAGATATTTCATTGCTTTTACATTAGTATCATTATCATCATAACGATATTCCATTAAATAACAATCTTCTTTTTTTCCTTCGTGTAATTCATGCTCTGGTAAATCTTCTATAATTCTAAATCCTGCTTTTTGGTAAGAGTTAATTGCTCTTAGATTATCTTGGTGCGGATCTAAAACAACTGCATTAGCATTTCTTTCTTTTTTCAAAAAATCAAATATCATTTGGATATATTTTGTGCCTATACCTTTGCTCCAATATTTTGGTTCGCCAATAAATTGATCCATGCCATAAACAACTTCATCACTTTTAGGATAATGATAGTCAGTATATAATTCATCATACATTTTATATATTTGACCATATCCAATTGGTTGTCCTTGATGTTCTATTATAACTCTAATAACTTCATCTTCCCAAGGTTCTGTATAATGTTCTTTTATTGATTCTAATGTATATTTTTTATCTCTACCACCATAAAATTCTAATACTCTTTCATCAGTTAACCATTTATAAAGAATAGGAAAATCAGTATCATTTATTGTCCTTATTCTTATATTTCCATTACTAATATCGACCATTATTTATCACCTTCAAAATCATAAACATAACAAATTTCATCATCATAATCATTTTTACCACCAAGTTTTTCATATACATGACATGCTCTTGGATTGCTTTTATCTGTTAATACAAACATTTCAAAATATCCATTATTACTTATATAGTCTTTTATAAAGGTCTTTCTGGCTTCCTCTTTGCATTCCAGGTAAGCCTTGGTAACGGCAGTGAAAAATGCGTCCTTGGCTTCCTCGCTCAGTTCGCCACCTGCGAAGAGGGCAGCGTTGCGCTCAAGCAGTTCATCTACTTCACTGGCAGCTCTGTCGCCGAACTGACCCCTGACAGCCTCGATGTGTTCGATTTTCTCAATGCCCTGCTTCGGGTCAGTCACTTCATCATTTGCCAGATAGTCATAGGAAACATTCAGTGCTACCGCCAGCTTTCTCATAGTAGAAGAACGGGCGATTGCCCCAGAAGATTCGTAGGATGCGATGGTACGCTTGGAAACGCCCACCTTGTCAGCAAGCTGCTGTTGGGTCAAATTGCAGAGTTCTCGTGAGACTTTGATTTTATCGGAAAACGTCATGGTAGCCCTTCCTTTCAGAAAATTTTCGTTTGTAACTTCATCAACCTCATCAAACCCATTGACGAAACTTCACCGCAATGCTATTATACGGGTGAAGTTCGGTGAAGTTATGAGAAAATTATATTCGCAAAACTTCACTTTGTCAATAGGTTTGGATGAAGTTTTAAGAGGAAGGTGATGAAGTTGGGTGAAAAAACGATACTGCACAGCGACATGAACTGTTTTTACGCATCTGTAGAGATGATGCTTGACCCCAGTCTTAGGGGAAAGCCTGTGGCGGTATGTGGCAGCACGGAGAACAGACACGGTATCGTGCTAGCAAAATCGGAACTGGCGAAGAAGGCCGGTGTTAAGACGGGCATGGTCAATTGGGAAGCACGCCAACTTTGTCCTGGGCTGGTCATGGTGAAACCACAGTATGACCAGTACCTCAAGTATTCGGAACTGGCCCGCAATATCTACCAGAGATACACAGACCAGGTCGAGCCGTATGGAATGGATGAGTGCTGGCTTGATGTCACTGGGAGTCGTGGCGTGTGCGGTGATGGGATGAAGATCGCCGAAAGCATCCGGCAGGAGATTAAGGAGGAACTGGGACTAACGGTTTCCATTGGTGTTTCTTTCAATAAGATATTTGCTAAGCTGGGCAGTGACATGAAAAAGCCGGATGCAGTAACTGAAATTACAAAGGACACTTTCCAGGAAAAGGTCTGGCCTCTGCCTGCCTCTGACCTTCTGTTTGTGGGAAGGGCAACCACAGCCAAGTTCAGCAATTACGGCATTTATACCATCGGCGACATCGCCACCACGGACCCAGAGTTCCTCAAAAGGCTTCTGGGGGTGAACGGGCTTCAGCTGTGGCGGTACGCTGCTGGCAAGGATGACACACCCGTTATGCATAAGGACTTCGTATCGCCAATCAAATCTGTGGGGCATGGAATCACCTGCGTGGCAGACCTTCTGGATGATGAAGAGGTCTGGAAGGTGATGCTGGAACTGTCCCAGGACATCGGACACCGCCTGCGCCTACATAAGCTGAAAGCGACTGGCGTTCAGATCAGCATACGCAGTAACGACCTGGGCTTTCGACAGTTCCAGGCACAATTGAGCCTATCAACCCAAAGTCCCATGATGATTGCGAAAAAGGCTCATGCCATCTTCCAGTCGAATTATCGCTGGTCTACCCCAGTTCGTGCGGTAACGGTTAGAGCCATCAACCTTGTTCCCCAGGGTGTGCCGGAGCAGATCGATCTCTTTATGGATATTCGCCGTGTGGAGAAGGCGGAGAAGCTGGATGACTGCATAGAAGAAATCCGGCGTAGGTTCGGAAAGAGGGCTGTGTTCCAGGCTTGCCTTCTGGGTGATCTGAAGATGCCCATTGATAATCGGCATCTGGTGCAGATGCCTGGTGTGATGGGGCGTTAGCAATCAATATCCCAGAAATGTTAGCAAGCGATATTTATTCCAGCTATTGACTACGGGGTGCGATTTGCTATAATGTTATCAACAGATAGAGATAAACAACGATTGTTTACAGTTGCCCGTTTGGAGTAGCCGATAGCGATTGATAACAGGAGGTACATAGCATGGACATCGGTCTGAATGTAGAATTTGACGGAAAGAAAAATATCGTGATGAATGATGAGGTCATCAAGGAATATCCGATTGGCGGTATGATCTGCGAATACGCAAGACTTCGCCCCACGGAGATTAAGCCTCTGATTTTGGAAAATCCGTACTTCCAGGATACAGACCTGAAAGAGAACGGCGGTCATGCACTTATGAGCCTCTATGAAGCCTGCCTTGCGAAGTTTGGTATGATTACCGCCGTTATGATACTCACTGACTTCTCCAACTTCATGGCTGACTTCAACCGTGCCGATGAAGAGGAACTGAAAGGTCTGATTGACCCTCTGAATGAGGATAAGGACGATAACCAGATTAAGTCTTTCATACTGGAGGAGTCCGGCTATGATGAATTTGGTACCAGCACCATCGGTCAATCCATGTTGAGTGCTTATGCAGCATACGCCGACTGCTATGTAGCGTTCAGACATTCTTTTAATATGTTGGCCTCCGGCGAGGAATACGAAGAAGACCAGGTAATGGCGTTCTGGGGGCTGTATGCCTCCAATATGGATTTCCAGCACATTGATTTTCACATCATGTTTTTTGAGGATGCGTTCCACTCCATCTACACTATCAAATCCTCAATGTCGCTCATCCTGTTTGAAGCTGCCCACGCTCTGGATGTGCAGACCAAATTCGTGAAGTGTAAAAACTGTGGTAATTACTTTGTGCCTGTGGGCAGATCCGATTCGGTGTATTGCGGATATCCGTCTCCCCAGGATGAAACCAAGGAGTGCCGAGAAGTCGGAGCCAATGCGACCAGAGCCAAGAAGATGAAGAACGATGTTCTGACCCAGGAATACCGTAGGCTGTATATGCGGTTGAAGATGGGCATCAAACGCCATCCAGACGATGAGGCTTTGAAGTCGCGTCTCTCGGAATTGACCGAGGGTATGAAGGAACGGAAAAAGCAGAAAGAGGACGGAACGCTTTCTGTAGACAGCATACTGGAATGGCTCACTTCCTTTGATAATTCTCTGAACGGAGATTAAATGCAGCTGGGCGTTCAAAACAATTTCGCATAATGGGGTTGACACCTTTACGGAACTTGGCTATAATAGTGTAAGCAAGTTAGCGAACGAGCAAACTTGATAACACCGCCAATTAGATTGTCCTTTATAATGTGGAGGTACCCGCCAGACACGATTGAGTTCGGTTGGTTAGGGATGAATGGTAATCGTGGACAAATTTAAAGTAAAGGTGACGAAAATGAACGCATACGCTAATTTTGGAGAATTCATCAAGATCAAAAGAGAAGAAAAACAAATCACGTTAAGGAAGATGGCAGAACTACTGAAATGCTCTGCTCCGTTCCTCAGTGACGTGGAGAAGGATCGCCGGAATCCATTTGACATGGACAAGCTGGAGTTACTGGGTCAAATCCTGGAACTGGACAGCGATGACTATGCTTTGATGCTGGATCTGGCTGGTAAGAAGAGAAACTCTGTTGCTCCCGACTTGCCTGACTATATTATGCAGAGAGACTATGTCAGTGCGGCTCTGAGAACCGCCCGTGACCTCGATGCTGGTGAACAGGAGTGGCTGCGTTTCGTGGAAGAGTTAAAGAAGCGGAAGGGGTAAAAGGCAATATATGGTGAGACTCAACATTAACAGAAAACGGTCTGGGGTTCCTGTTCTCAGCCGGAAGCAGATTGATGATATCGGCGAGAGACTGGTGCGGGACTTCTGCCCGGATGCCATGATTCATCCCCAGGCTCTGGATGTGGATTTATTCGCCCAGGATTACTTGGGGATGGAGCAAGATTATCAGTATCTTTCCCACTGCGGGGTCTATCTCGGCATGACTGTTTTTAATGACACCAACAGAGTCGTGGTGTTCAATCCCGAAAAGCAGGAAGCCGAGTACATCAGCGCAAGGGCTAAGACTATCATTATCGACAACACCCTGCTGGAAGAGAAGCAGGAACATAGATACCGATTCACTATGGGTCACGAGGCTGCCGGACATGGTGTGCTTCATGAGGCGTACTTTGGCTATGACCGAAACCAGCTGACCCTGTTTGATACCGTCAATGAGGCGGCTATGATTCAGTGCCGGACGGACAGTTCCAAAATCGCCACGAAGGATAGTCGGTTCTGGAACGACCATGACTGGATGGAATGGCAGGCCAACGCCATGTCCTCTGCTTTCCTCATGCCCAAGAAGATGGTTCTGCTTGTGGCAACCGAGGCCAAGAAGAAGGCACAGCACAACAATCCTGGTATGGCGGCATATTTTATGGCCGAAGCTGTATCTGATATTTTCAATGTATCGAATGAAGCGGCATTATACCGCTTGAAGTCCTTGGGACTTGTAGACTCTGGGGTTCAGCACCAGAGCGCCGTTTACGATTTTCTGGATTTACTCGCATGAGAGGAGGCGCCCATATGTCGATGGACTATGTGACAGAAATGTTGGATGGCGGATTATCGGCTATGAGCAGCCAGATGTTCCGTATGAGGCTGGATGCACAGCCGTTTGATATAGAGGAGTTACGTCATTGCATCATGATGGAACTCATTAGAGATGCATACTATGAGTCCGAGCCGAGAGCATCCCTCCGCTCCTATGTGGAGGATGGGCTGAAGGATTCTGATGATATACGAGTGAGAAACCAGCGGGTGCTGAAATATGCCCAGCACTACCGCAACCTTCAATACGAGAATATGGTGCAGACTATGGGTAGCGGTCACCCCGATCTGCTCCCCGACGATATGTCCGGCATCGAAAACAAGCTGGCTGGGCATAAGCTGACACCCATGCAGTTCTTTGAACTTTCCACGATGGCAGACAACCCTGTGCTTAAGAATATAATCAGCAAGCGGATCTGCAGCGTGAAAAAGGTTTCCAATGCTGAGTTCATTGAACTGATGAACGAGTACGACCGTCTCACTCAGTCCCTGGTGGACAGGCTTGAGGACGATAGGGTCTTTGCCACCATCGCTTTGTATATTCTCGAATGGAAGTACAATGTTGAGTTATTTTATTCCTGCGCCGTAGAAGCAGAAAAACATAAGCGCAAGGATATTAAGGTTGAGGATGTCGCCCTTCTCTGCGCAGACTGCAATATGCCGAGAGCCTATGATATGACTAAGACACTCCATACGCACAGCCGTTTCATAAAGAAGCGGATGGATCTGGTCCCTCTGCTCTATGATGGGACTGATTTGGAGGAACTTACCCTCAAATTCATGTGCTACCATAATCTGCGTTATGAAGTCAAATATACACTCACCGTCAATGAGGTGCCGTTCATTACGCTGTTCAAGAAGCTGACTACTCCTGAGGACTGGGCGGAGTATCTGCGGCAGAATTATGATATCACGACTATTTACACCAAAAAGGAATGGACCCCTGCACGGATTCGGTATGTGCGTAAGCTGTACGATGTGATGTTGCAGAGCCAGCCCACCCCAAAACTATAAAATTCCCGATTTCCGTTCTTAAACGGAATGGCAAAATGCTGATACCATATAATCAGCGAAAGGCAACCGGGATACCCCAAGACAAAGCAATGCGGGTTGCACCACGCGCCCGCATATTTTTATCAATACGGTGTAAGCCATTTAGCTAACATATTAACAATAAAGGAGGCGGTTCAGATGCCGTATAGCTTCAACAGACACCTCATCTGCCCTTGGTGTAAAAAGGGCGAAGTCCTCGCCGATGGAAAGGCGAAGGTCACCGTATCCGTCATGTGTCCGAAGTGCAAGCGCTTTTTCCAGGGCGACTTGGACACGCTGAAAACAGAAAAGGCCGTAGCCCAGCGTAGGAGCGGGCGGGCATCATAAGCATTACTGACTGACCACCGGGGCAAGAGCCACCACTAAGGCCGGAGTAAGGCTGTATTCGTACAGCTATACTCCGGCCTTATTTTTTTCTCCAAAACTTTTTCGCAAAACTTTTTTAAAGCGGTAATTAGGCTTCCGCTTTAACTTTTACCATTAAGCCACAGCAAACGAAAGGAGGTGAGCAAGCGATGATGACAGCGATTGAACGGCGTGATGCCATTCTGGACAGGCTTTGTGTCCGTAGACACGACCAGGTCAAAAACCTGGCAGAAGAGTTCGGTGTGTCTGAAAAGACCATCCGCACCGACATCGAAGTCCTCGCTTGCTCATATCCGATTGAGACTGTCCGTGGCCGACACGGCGGAGGCATCTATGTTGCGGACTGGTACCACCGTGGCAGAAAGACCCTTTCGCCGGAGCAGGCGGCGTTGCTTAAGAAGCTGGCACCCAGCTTGGAGGGGCATGACCTGGAAGTCATGAACAGCATCATCAATCAGTTTGCTTCCTATTAACCACGGGACACACCCCCGAATGACATGAAAGGCAAAGGTGAATTTTTATGAAACGAGTATTTATCTGTTCTCCGTATCGTGGCGATGTGGAGAGAAACCTCAAGGCAGCAAGGAAACACGCCCGTATGGCGGCAATCATCGGTTATTGCCCGATGGCCCCTCATCTGATGTTTCCGCAGTTTCTGAACGACAACGACCCTGAACAGCGCATCCTGGGCATCACCCTCGGTGTGGAGCAGATGAAGGTCTGCGATGAAATCTGGATCTTCGGTGGTCGCATCAGCAACGGCATGGCCTTTGAGTTGGAGCAGGCAAATGAACTGGGCATTCCGGCTCGTCTGTATGACGATGATGGCAACCGCATCAGTCCCGCAACCATGATGATCGATGACCGTGTCAGCGAGGAATACCGCAAGGCGATCCACGGTCTGAAGTTTGTCTAAGGAAAGGATGAAGCACATGAATGAAGTTTATTTAACCATCGCAGATGGATTTGAAAAGCTGGCTGCAGGCTACCGTGCCTTGGCTGGCAACACTTCTGCTCCGGCTGTGAGCGAACCTGCCCCTGTGGCAGAGGCTCCTGCAGAGACCACAGAGGTCACTATCGAAGAGGTTCGTGCGGTTCTCGCAGCAAAGTCCGAGGCCGGCAAGCGTAAGGAAGTCAAAGAACTCCTCTTCAAATATGATTCCGGCAAACTGTCCGGGGTCAAGAAATCTGACTATGCAGCCCTCCTGGCTGATGCGGAGGCGCTCTAATGGGCGCCCACGCAAGGAACTCTCCTTCGGCTTTGCACCGTACTTTGAACTGTCCGCCCTCTTTGGTGCTTGGGGAGCAGTTCCAGGATGAGGAGAGTCAGTACGCCGCAGAAGGGTCTGCCGGACACGCTCTGGCAGAACACCTTATCAAAAAGCACCTGAAACAGCGTACCAAACGCCCGGTATCCGACTACTACTCCGATGACCTTATGGAAGCCGTGGAAGATTATGTGGCTTTCGTCATCGAAAAGATCGAGGAAGCCAAGCGAGAGTGTAAATCGCCCCTGTTCTCTGTGGAGCAGCGTGTGGATATTTCCGAATACTCCCCAGACTGCTTTGGCACGGCAGATATGGTCATCGTCACCGATAAGGTGGCTCATGTGATTGATCTGAAGCTGGGGCGCGGCGTGGAAGTTTCTGCCGAAGAGAATCCGCAACTCATGGCCTACGGTCTGGGCGTTCTGGAAATGGCAGAAATGCTCTACGACATTGAAACGGTGCGACTGACCATTTTCCAGCCACGTATCAATAATTTCTCCACCTGGGATATCACACCCGACGCCCTTAAGACCTGGGGTGAGGAGATTCTGAAGCCTCGCTCCGCTATGGCACTTGCCGGGGCAGGAGAGTTCCAGGCTGGAAGCTGGTGTCGTTTCTGCAAGGCCCGTAACCAGTGCCGAGCCAGAGCCGAGGAGTTCCTTCGTCTGGCAAAGATGGAGTTTCGTCAGCCCGCTCTGCTCTCGGATGACGAAGTGGCAGAAATCATCAAGATTTCGGATGAACTCGCCAAGTGGGCATCCGATGTGTACGCCTACGCCCAAGACCAGGCTATCATCCACGGCAAACAGTGGAATGGCTACAAGCTGGTCGAAGGCAGAAGCAACCGTAAGTATTCCAGCGATGATGAGGTGGCCGAAGCTGCCAAGGCTGCTGGATACACAGACATCTACAAGCAGACCCTCATTGGCGTGACCGAAATGGAACGCCTCATGGGCAAGAAGGAATTTGCCCGTATCCTCGGCAAGCTGGTGTATAAGCCTGCAGGCAAGATCATCCTCGTGCCGGACACAGACAAGCGTGAAGCTATCAACACATCAACCGCTGCGGCGGATTTTCAGGAGGAATAATCATGAACAACAATACCACCAAAGTTATCGTACCTTGCCGTTTTTCTTATCTGCACTGCTGGGAGCCCGACTCCGTGAATGGCGGAGATCCTAAGTACAGCGTGTCTGCCATCATTCCCAAGAGCGACACCAAAACCATCAACGCCATCAAGGCTGCTATCGAGCAGGCCAAGAAGGATTCCGTTTCCAAGTGGGGCGGTAAGGTTCCTGCCAATTTGAAGCTGCCCCTCAGAGACGGCGACATCGACCGTCCCGATGATGAAGCCTATGCTGGCTGTTACTTCTTCAACGCCAACAGCCGTCAGGCTCCCCAGGTCGTGGATGCGAAGGTTCAGCCCATCCTTGACCAGAACGAGGTCTACTCCGGCTGCTACGGTAAGATCAGCGTTACTTTCTACGGCTATAACAGCAATGGCAACCGCGGTATCGCCGCTGGTCTGGGAAACATCCAGAAACTGAGAGATGGCGAGAGCCTGGGCGGTCGTTCCAACGCTGCGGACGACTTCCAGACCGAGGAAGATGAGGACTTCCTCAACTAAGTACCACTGTGGTGGGTGGCGGGAAACCGCCATCCGCCCTTACATATAACGCTATGCGAAAGGAGTGATTGCATGGCCCTGTTGGCTATTGATATTGAAACATATTCTGATGTGGATCTGACCAAGTCTGGCGTGTATGCCTACTGCGACAGTCCACAGTTTGAAATATTGCTGTTTGCCTACGCCTTTGATGATGAGCCGACTGAAATCATCGACCTTGCCTGTGGGGAGCAGCTTCCCCAGAAGGTGCTGGATGCGCTGGAAGATACCTCTGTGATAAAGACAGTGTTCAATGCCGCATTTGAACGCACGTGTATTTCCAAGCACCTGGGTAAGAAGCTGTCTCCGGCAGCTTGGCAGTGTACGGCGGTGCAGTCGGCAATGCTGGCTCTGCCCCTCTCCCTGGACGGCGTTGGTGAGGTGCTGGACATTCAGAGAAAGAAGCTGAAGGAAGGTGCAGACCTTGTCCGCTTCTTCTCCATGCCGTGTAAGGCAACTAAGGCCAACGGCGGCAGAACCAGAAACCTCCCGTCCCACGAGCCGGAAAAGTGGGAGAGGTTCAAAGCCTACTGTATCCGAGATGTGGATGCGGAGCGTGAGATCCGCCACAAGCTGCGGAACTACCCGATTTCCGAAAGTGAGATGCGGCTCTACCAGATGGACCAGGAGATCAACGACCGTGGCATTCTGGTCGACCGTGAACTGGTGGCAAACGCAGTCCTCTGCGATACCGAGTACAAGAAAGCCGTCACCGCCAGAGCCTATGAACTGACTGGGCTGGATAACCCCAACTCTCCGGCTCAAATCAAAGGGTGGCTCAGTGACCGTGGTGTGGAGGTGGACAGCCTTGATAAAAAGGCGGTCAAATCCATGATTTCCGATGCGGACGGCGAGGTGCTGGAAGTCCTCCAGCTTCGTCTTCTCATGGCAAAAACCTCTGTAAAGAAGTATGAAGCCATAGAGCGTTCCGTGTGCAGTGATGGCAGATGCCACGGCCTGCTCCAGTTTTATGGCGCAAACAGGACGGGGCGTTGGGCTGGGAGATTGGTGCAGGTGCAGAACCTCCCACAGAACCACATCGTGGATTTGGAACTGGCTCGTAATCTGGTAAAAAATCGGCAATTCGACCTCATTGATTTGCTATATGATTCCACCCCAGGGGTGCTGTCCGAACTCATCCGTACCGCTTTTGTCCCAAGACCAGGCACACGCTTCATCGTGGCGGACTTTGCTGCCATCGAAGCAAGAGTGCTGGCATGGTTTTCTGGGGAGCAATGGCGACTGACCACCTTTGAAGAAGGCGGCGACATCTACTGTGCATCGGCATCGCAGATGTTTGGCGTACCTGTGGTGAAGCACGGTGAGAACGGCCACCTCCGGCAGAAAGGCAAGATTGCCGAACTGGCTCTGGGCTATGGCGGCTCGGTAGGCGCATTGACGTCGATGGGTGCGTTGGACATGGGAATGCAGGAAGAGGAACTCCAGCCGCTGGTCAATCAGTGGAGAGCCTCCAATCCACATATCACAAAGTTCTGGTGGGATGTGGATGCGGCAGCAGTAAAGGCAGTGAAGGAACGCACCAGCGTGACCTATAAGAACCTCTGCTTCACTTACCGTTCCGGCATCCTGTTCGTGAGCCTCCCGTCCGGCAGAAGCCTTTCCTACATTAAGCCTCGTATGACCCAGAATCGCTTCGGCCGTGAGAGCCTTTCCTACGAAGGCGTTGGTGAGAGCAAGAAATGGATGCGTATCGAAACCTACGGCCCGAAGCTGGTGGAGAACATCGTACAGGCAACGGCGAGGGATCTGCTGGCTCTGGCGATGCTTCGGCTCCGAGACGCCGGATTCGATATTGTGATGCACATCCACGATGAAGCTGTTCTGGAAGTGCCGGAGGGTGTTTCCAGTGTAGAAGAAATCTGCCGAATCATGGCGGTGGCTCCAGACTGGGCTGCTGGACTTCCGCTTCGGGCTGATGGATATGAATGCCCATTTTACAAAAAGGACTAAGGAGGTTAACTGCATGGGAATCAGTTATTACAACGGGTCTGGCTACCCGGACCCTACGGCGCACTACGCAGTTCGCCATTTGGAGGAGGAAGAAAAGATGCTCCATATCGTGTACCCCACAGGTCACATGGATATCCGTATGGATAAGTTCTTCCCCGCTACTTTGGACAGGGCGAGGAAGCTGTTCCGTCTGATGGCACAGTATTCTTCCAGCGAGGATAAACATCGGCTGCTGGAGTTCCTTCGCCAGAAGGAGCAGAAACTTGGAAACCAGGAAGAATCATATAGCAGGCTGGCGATGGACAGCGAGAAGAAAAAGGACGTCAACAAATACACTTCCTTTGCCCGTAATGCGGCGAATGAGAAGCACCGCACCAGAAGGAACATCGAACTGCTCTGCCAGATCTGCCGATTGGAGGTATCGAAATGAAGCTGAAACTCAGTATTGGTAATTCCCGTATGGACAAGAAATGGAATGCGGTGGAGATGGAACTTTCCGAGTTCCGTGACCGCATCTCCCAGACCAAGCGTACCGCAGAAACCGTGGAGCAGTACCGCAAGCTGGGTAAGGCGAAGCAGGATGACATCAAGGATGTGGGCGGCTTCGTTCTGGGTACCCTCAAAGGCGGTCGCCGTAAGAAGGATTGTGTGTTGACTCGCTCTGGTCTTTCTCTGGATATGGACTACGCCACCCCAGATATCATCGAACAGATCGAGATGTTCTTTTCCTTCCATTGTCTGTTCTACAGCACCCATAAACATACGCCGGAGAAGCCTCGCCTCCGCCTGATCATCCCTCTGTCCCGTGAGGTGACCCCCGATGAATACTGTGCGGTAGCCAGAAAAGTGGCGGACGAGATCGGCATTGAACTGTTTGACGATACGACCTATGAGCCGAGCCGTCTGATGTACTGGCCCTCTACTTCTTCTGACGGTGAGTTCGTATTCCGAGAAGTGGAAGGAGAGCCTCTGGACCCAGACGAGGTGCTGGCAAAATACACCGACTGGCATAATACCGCCGAATGGCCTGTGTCCAAGCGGCAGCAGAGCGTTGTCCAGCGTGACATTAAGAAACAGGCTGACCCTCTGGAGAAGCCTGGAACGGTGGGAGCGTTCTGCCGTACTTATTCGGTAGCCGATGCCATCGACACCTTTATCCCCGATGTGTATAAGCACAGTGCAATGCCGGGGCGTTACGACTATATTCCGGCTGACTCCCAGGCTGGTGTTGTTCTCTATGAGGATAAGTTCGCCTATAGTCACCATGCCACGGACCCTGCCTGTGGCAAGCTGATGAACGCCTTTGATGTAGTCCGTATCCATAAGTTTGGCTCTTTGGATGCCCGTGCGGATGTGGACACCGCCCCGGCAAAGCTGCCGTCCTTCAAAGCGATGCAGGAATTTGCCGTGCAGGATGAGCGTGTAAAAATCCAGCTTGCCAAGGAGCGTGTGGGTCTTGCCCAGGCAGAGTTCGATGAGGAATTTGACGAGGAAAACTGGCAGACCCTTCTGGAACTGGACAAGACAGGCAAGGTCAAGGACACCCTCAATAACATCGCCAATATCATCCGCTATGACCCGAACCTTAAGGCCATCGTCTATAACGAGTTCAAAAGCACCATCGATGTGGTGGGAGAGCTGCCGTGGAAGCAGGTCAAGCCAGGCTGGTCGGATGCAGACCTTGCCAACGCCAAGCTGTATTTTGAGAGGGTTTATGGAATCTGGTCGCCGACCAAATTCAAGGATGCCCTGCTGGCAGTGGTGTCCGGCGAAAGGCTGTATCACCCCATCAAGGAATATTTCGCCACCCTCCAGTGGGATGGCGTGGAGCGTGTGGACACTCTGCTCATCGACTATATGGGCGCAGATGATTCACCCTATGTCCGAGCCGTTACCCGAAAGGCTCTGACTGCAGCGGTAGCCAGAATTTACGAGCCTGGTATCAAGTTCGATTCCATGCTGGTCATCAGTGGTCCCCAGGGTATGGGCAAGTCCACCTTCTTCGCCCTTCTGGGTAAGGAATGGTTCTCCGACTCGCTTTCCATTGCAGATATGCGTGATAAGACCGCATCGGAAAAACTGCAGGGATATTGGATTCTGGAGATCGCCGAGATGAACGGCATCAAGAAGGTGGATGTGGAAACGGTCAAATCCTTCATCAGCCGCACGGACGATAAGTTCCGGCAGGCTTATGGCACGGTGGTCGAGAGCCACCCACGCACCAATATCATCGTAGGCTCCAGCAACTCAGATTCTGGTTTTCTGCGAGACATCACGGGTAACCGCCGCTTCTGGCCTGTCAATGTATCCGGCGAGGGCAAGCATCACCCGTGGGAACTGGAGTCCGTTGACCAGATCTGGGCTGAAGCCATCGTCCGCTATCGTGAGGGCGAGGAACTCTACCTCAAAGGAAGTGTGGCTGCGGAAGCCTATATTCGTCAGCAGGAAGCCATGGAATCCGATGACCGTGAGGGCATTGTGGAGGAATATCTGGAACGTCTGCTCCCTGCCGATTGGGCTGGGATGGATCTGTACCAGCGTAGAAGCTACCTTGGCGGTAGCGAGTTTGGCGGTTCTGCTGCCGTTGGCACTGTGCGCCGTGAGAAGGTGTGCATCATGGAAATCTGGTGCGAATGTTTCGGCAAGGAACGCCAGAACCTCAAGCGTACCGACTCCTATGAAATCGAAGGCATCTTAAAGAAGCTGGGCGGCTGGCTGAGAACCACCGAGACCAAAACGGGAAAGACACATTTTCCTATCTACGGTCCCCAGAAGACCTTCGTCCGGCACGGCGATTAACCACTTCGGCATATGCCTATCCCTGCCGTGGAATGGAAACGGCACAGAGATAGGCATAGCCGAAAACGGTAGTCCGGCACGGAGTTACCCAGCCTTTTGTGTCTATGTGCCTATCTTTTCTCTATTAAGTATGGGTAATGAAAAAATAAGGAAAAAGGCATACGCAACAAGCGTGTGCGCGCATAAGGTTTTTGGATGCTTCGGCACGGAATAAGGAACAGAAAGGAGATGGCCTAATGCGTGAAAGTGTAGTCGAGAGGAAGTTAACCGCGGAAGTAAAAAAGCGTGGTGGGCTGGCAGTCAAATTCGTGTCCCCCGGATTAGATGGGGTGCCTGACCGTTTGGTTTTGTTCCCCGGTGGCAGGCTGGCATTTGTGGAACTGAAAGCCCCTGGAAAAAAGATGCGACCGCTACAGGTCAAAAGAGCAAAGCAGCTAACCGCATTGGGCTTTCGTGTCTACTGCGTGGATAACACAGAAATGATCGGAGGTGTTCTGGATGAAATACAAACCGCATAACTACCAGGCTTTTGCATCGGAGTTCATTCTGGAACACCCAGTCTGCTGCCTTATGCTGGATATGGGTCTTGGCAAGACGGTCATTACCTTGACGGCTCTGTGGGAACTGGTTCTGGACAGATTCGATGTCAGCCGTATCCTGGTCATCGCTCCCAAACGTGTGGCTGAAGACACCTGGCCGAAGGAGATCGCCAAGTGGGAGCATCTGTCTGGGCTGTCCTTCTCCCTGGTTCATGGTTCCAGAGCAGACCGTGAAGCGGCTCTTCGCAAGAGGGCATTTATCTACATCATCAACAGAGAGAATGTGGCGTGGCTGGTGGAGAATTACCGCTGGGACTTCGACATGGTGGTGATCGATGAACTATCGTCCTTCAAATCCAACAAGGCCGAACGGTTCAAAGCCATGAAGCGCGTCCGCCCCAAGGTTTCAAGAATCATCGGTCTGACTGGCACCCCTGCTCCCAACTCTCTGCTGGATCTGTGGCCTCAGATGTATCTGCTGGATATGGGTCAGCGGCTTGGCAGGTTCATCGGCGGTTTCCGTGACAGGTTCTTTGTCCCGGACAAGCGTAACCGGGAAATCATCTACAGCTACAAACCCAGAGATGGTGCGGAGGATACGATTTACAGTTTGGTGTCCGATATCTGCATTTCCATGAAGGCTGTGGATTACCTCGATATGCCGGAGCGGATCGATAACCGTATCGAAGTGGTGATGAGTGCCAAAGAGCAGAAACTGTACGATGACTTCCAGCGTGATATGGTTCTTGCCATTGAGGGTGAGGAACTGGATGCGGTCAATGCGGCGGCACTCTCCAATAAGCTGCTCCAGATGGCAAACGGTGCTGTGTATGGCGATGACAGAAAGGTTCTCCCGATCCACGACCGTAAGCTGGATGCGCTGGAAGATCTGGTGGAAGCCGCCAACGGCAAACCGCTTTTGGTGGCCTACTGGTATAAGCATGACCTTCAGAGGATACAGGCTCGGTTCAAAAATGCACGGTGCATTGACACCTCAAAGGACATTGACGATTGGAATGCAGGGAAAATTCCGCTGGCTCTGATACACCCAGCCTCTGCCGGCCACGGTCTGAACCTGCAGGAAGGTGGCTGCACCATCGTCTGGTTTGGATTGACCTGGTCGCTGGAATTGTACCAGCAGCTGAATGCAAGACTTTGGAGGCAGGGACAGAAACACACGGTGGTCATCCACCACATTGTAACAAAAGGCACCCATGACGAGGACGTCATGAGAGCCTTGGGAAATAAAGATATGCGGCAGTCCGCTTTGATTGAAGCGGTACGGGCAAGGATTGGAGGTTAAGGTATGCGAGAAAGGATAGAAACGCTGATTCGTGACTACCCGAAAAATAAAATGGAATTGAAGTGCCTGGAGCATCAGATCCGCAATTTCCGTGGTATCACCGAGGAAGAGATGATCGATACCATGTACTTCACACAGCCAGAGGGCGAACGGGTGCAGACCAGCGGTGTTTCTGATAAGACCGCCAGAATCGCCATGAGTTACCGTGAGCGGATGGATGCCATCAACCAGGAGTGGTATCAGCACCTGGAAAAACAGTATGTCTCTTTGGCAGAGGAAGTCGGGTTCTTTGAAAGTGCGGTCAAAGCCCTCCAGGGCAAGATGGGAGAGGTCATGCAGGATATGATTTTCTCCCAGGCTTCCTGGGACGACCTGGCAGAGAAACACTATGTGAGCCGCAGAACCATCGGCCGTTATCGCCAGAAAGCCATTGATGACCTGGTGGTTCTGTATGAAAAGCACGAGGCCGAGATGCTGGCCTATATGTTGAGTTGAGGTGAATGGGTATGTGTAAACGAGGCGATATTTATTTTGTGGATTTCGGTCAGAACATAGATAGCAATAAGCAGTGCGGCATCCGTCCGGCGGTCATCGTGAGCAATAACCGTGCAAACGAGCATTCCCCGGTGATTACGGTAGTGCCGCTAACTGGCAGGACATATAAGAAACGCCATCTTCCCACCCACGTGTTCATTCCGAAAAGCTGTGGACTGGACAGGAACAGTCTGGCTCTGGCTGAACAGGTGGAGGCAATCGATAAGAAGAATCTGCGTGAGAAGCGAGGGCATATTTCGGACGGTGCTGTCATGGAGCAGATCACAAAGGCGCTCCAGATACAGCTTGGCGTGGATGACCGATATAACTGAAAGGAGTAGCTGACTTGTGGTGGGGTCAGCTACTCCTTTTCTGTTAATTTGCATTATTCTACTGGCTCTGCGCTTTCTGCCATTTTTATAATTTCCGAATCATCTATGGTGTTAGGGTTGTATTCCAGTACATAGCTGACCTCTGGGTCATAAGTCCAGCATAGGTACGCGTTGTCGTCCTTTTTATATAAGGCCCCATGCCAATTCTGAATCATCATCTCCTCACAGCTGTCCATATACTCTGTAGGAAAAAGTACATTTAATGCTTCAGTGTTAAGCCCAGTTACGGAAGACGGGTCTCCACCTTCGTAATAAGTAGTTTTCAGGATGCGGTAGTAGATGTTGTCTTCGTCATCGCCGTTGCCGTAAGTTATTGTTGCGGCAAGTTCGGTCATGGATACCTTCTTCAAATCTTCACCTAATACCTCTTTGGCGGCTGACTCGAATTTTTCTACCATGTTATCAAAATTGTCATCCTCTTTCTGGTTATTTGTGAAGATAACTGCGATGACGGCTGCAATAAGTACGATAACAGCTAATGTGATAATAAGTACCTTTTTCTTCATAGTCCTCTCCCCGAAAAGCGTTAATGTTTCATAGTATCACCAGGTGCAAGCATCATGCCGATGCCGAAGATGACATCTTCTGGAGTCGGACGGTCACCAGTATAGTGTATCTTTTCCCAGTTCTTACGCACCTGTGGATCTGGGTTGTCGAAAGCAGCATCGATAGCGATCTGCATTTCATGGTACACGTTCTCCGGCGTGGTGTTGTTATCCTTGGCGATTTTTTCGAGTATCATTTGAAAGTCAGTGTTCATTAGTATATCTCCTTTTGGAATTGATTGTAATTCTGATAGGATTACTATATCACACTTTCTTTGTCGATGGGTGGGAAGTTTTGTCGAATGCGAAAAAAATTTATAAAAAAAGAGGGAAAGAGCGATCTGCTCCTTCCCATCACTTGTCCAGCAATGCTCGGATTGCGTTTAAGATGCGGTTTTGGTCGGCTTTGGGCAGGTTGGCAACAGAAGCCATTAGTTCAGAGGAGACACTGTCACTGGCATGGTCAATTACATCAAAGAGGAGCGTGTCAGCTGAAACGCCAAGTACATTTGCGATAGCGACAAAGGTCTCCAGCTTTGGTGCCTTCACCCCACGCTCAATCACACTGATATGGTTTCGGCTCAGATCCAGTGCGGCAGCGAAGTCCTCCTGGGTCATGCCCTTGGCTTCTCTGGTCGCCTTGATTCTTGCTCCAATCGCTTGTAAATCCATCGTAACACCTCCTTCTGGAATGAATTGTAGTTCTGAAATAATTATATCCGCACCCCAATTTTCCATACAGCAACCAACGGGTGTCAGAGTAATTCCATTGGAATGCAAAAACTGAAAAAGTTGGCACTGATGTGGCACTGGTCTGACACTGACTTGTCCAAAGTTTTGTGATATTATTAGAATCGCCAAGAGGTTTAGAGAGTCTGAGGGATTTCCCCCAGGCTCTTTCTTTTTGGCCGGGTGTGACTTTCATCCTTTCACACACCCGTACATACGAAAGGAGGATTTGTCCGTATGATATTTACAAGTGAGCAGGTGTCCTGTGGGCACCCGGATAAAATCTGCGACCAGATTTCGGATGCTATCGTCACCGATTGTCTGGCCCATGATAAAAGAAGCCGTGTCGCTGCCGAGTGTATGATAAAGGATTTTGACATCATCATCGCTGGCGAGATCACTTCCAGCCATGCCCCCAACTATGAGGCGTTGGCGAGAGAGGTTCTTCGCCGTATCGGTGTTTTCGGTGCGGAGGATTTCCGAATCCAGACGTTCATCAGCAAACAGAGTGCAGATATTGCCCTTGGCGTGGATGGGAACGCCGGAGCAGGAGATCAGGGCATGATGTTCGGCTATGCCACAAACGAGACCCCTGAAATGCTTCCGATTCCGTATGCGGTGGCGACACACGCCCTGCAGCTTCTCCGTGAAGTGGGATGTCCGATTCTGCTTCCTGATGCCAAGAGCCAGGTTTCCTATGATTATGAAAGCGGCAGGATCACCACCTTCCTTATCAGCACCCAGCATCTGGAGGGTACGACTGTTGAGGATATTCGCCCCATTGTGGAGGCGGTTATGGAAACAGCCGCCCAGGACTATGGTCTGAATACCGATTTTGAAAAGCTGGTCAATCCGACCGGGCGTTTTGTGGTGGGTTCTTCCTTTGCCGACTCTGGTCTGACTGGAAGAAAGATTATCGCCGATACCTACGGCGGTATGTGCCGTCATGGTGGCGGTGCTTTCTCCGGCAAAGACCCTACAAAGGTGGATAGGAGTGGAGCCTATGCTGCCCGCTATATTGCAAGGGACATCGTCCGCCAGCAGTACGCTGACCGTTGCGAAGTCCAGCTGGCCTATGCCATTGGTGTTGCCGAGCCTGTTTCTGTGTATGTGGATTGTTTTGGTACGAACCGCATCCCGGAAGCAGACATCGTGGATTACATCCTTAAAGAATACGATCTGACACCGAGGGGAATTATCACGGCGTTAGGGCTTCTGGATGTGGACTACAACAAGGTTAGTTCCTACGGTCACTTCGGCAAGGCTGGGCTTCCCTGGGAGGAATAAGCTGTGCCTCGCAGACCCAACACACCTTGCAAGCACCCCGGCTGTGGTCGGCTCGTTCCCTACGGTACGATGTACTGTGAGGAACACGCCCCGCTCCACTACCATGACACCAAGACCACAAAGGAGAAAGGCTACAACAGACGGTGGCAAAGAGCCAGGAAAACGTTCCTTGCTTCCCACCCGCTGTGTGTCCGTTGCCAGCAGAAGGGTAAGGTTGTACCAGCCACGGTTGTTGACCACATCGTTCCCCATCGAGGTGACCAGAAGCTGTTCTGGGACCAGAAAAACTGGCAGCCTTTGTGTAAGTCCTGCCATGATACCAAGACCATGACCGAGGACAGATACCAGGACTACCATTATTGACGGCCCCAGGGGCGGGTCAAATCTCTACAGCTTTTCATAGCGGAGACCGGCCTGGGGTCACGTGTGAATTTTCGCAGAATTAACCTGGGGGGATACCCCGGAAGCTGGTCTGTGAATAGAAAATTGGATATGAAACTCAAAAAGAGCCGTTGTTTCCAAGGTTTTTCTGCCTTGGAAGCGATGGCTCTTTTGCGAAATTGTTTTATTTTCGACCGTTAAAACATCCGCAAAATGGGGTGTTTTCGGTCTGTTTTACTTTTCTGCGAAAGGATGTGAAGCAATGACAGAATTTCAAGCGAAGCAGATCAGGGACTTGCGCCTGCAGGGTACGGGTTACCGAGCCATTGCTTCAGTCGTTGGCTTGTCCCGTGACATAGTCCGTAATTACTGCAAGAGCCACGGGCTGGATGGGTACGCATCGGTTCTGACCATCAACATGAAAGAACAGATGCTAAAAGGCCAAGCCTGCCTTGCCTGTGGTAAGGAGATCGTGCAGCCGATGACTGGGCGAAAGCGAAAGTTCTGCTCAGACGAATGCAGACGGAGTTGGTGGTCGACGCACCAGAATGACCTTAAGAAAAAGCCGACTGCCTTTTACGAAAAGGAATGCGCCTACTGCCACAAGCCCTTTACGGCCTACGGCAATAAGAACCGAAAATACTGCTCCCATGAATGCTATGTCCGAGACAGGTTCTTCTGGGAGGAAGAAGGACGGCAGCCGTACATTGGCCCCGCCGCCAGTGAGGAGGAAAATTCATGAGTGCAATGCAATGGAAAACCCTGTCGGTGGATGCGCTCCGTCCGGCGGCATACAATCCCCGCAAGAAGCTGAAGGCTGGGGATAAAGAATATGAGAAAATCAAGAACTCCATTCTGGAGTTTGGATATGTAGAGCCTATCATCGTCAACTACGACATGACCGTCATCGGCGGTCACCAGCGACTCACGGTTCTGAAAGACCTGGGCTACACGGAAGTGCAGTGTGTGGAAGTCCATATTGAGGATGAGAATAAGGTCAAGGCTTTGAATATCGCTCTAAACAAAATTACGGGTGCATGGAATGAACAGCTTTTGGCTGACCTCATCGTTGATCTGCAGTCAGCTAATTTCAATACGGATTTCACTGGCTTTGAAGCACCGGAGATTGAGCAGCTTTTTTCCAAAGTCCATAACAAGGACATCAAAGAGGATGACTTCGATGTGGAAGCAGAGCTGCAGAAACCTACGATGTCTAAGGCAGGGGATGTGTGGCTTCTTGGCAGGCACCGCCTGGTTTGCGGTGACTCGACTCTGCCGGAGACCTATGTGAGGCTGATGGAGGGCAAGAAGGCCAACCTTGTACTGACCGACCCGCCGTACAACGTGGATGTAGAAGAAACTGCGGGCAAAATCAAAAACGACAATATGCCGGATGAAGATTTCTATAAGTTCCTCTTTGCCATGTTCGTGAATGTAGAACAGAACATGGAGAAGGATGCCAGCATCTATGTGTTTCACGCAGACTCTAAGGGACTGATCTTCCGTCAGGCGTTCCATGATGCGGGGTTCTATCTTTCCGGGTGCTGTATCTGGAAGAAGAATGCCCTGGTGCTTGGACGCTCTCCGTACCAGTGGCAACATGAGCCGTGCCTGTTCGGGTGGAAGTTGGGTGGGAAGCACCAGTGGTATTCCGACCGCAAACAGACCACTATCTGGGAATATGACCGTCCGAAGTCCTCCAAGGAGCATCCGACAATGAAGCCCGTGGCTCTGATGGCATATCCGATCCAAAACTCCTGCATGAGTAACTGCATTGTCCTGGACCCGTTCCTCGGTTCCGGTTCTACGCTCATTGCCTGCGAGGAAACGAACCGTATCTGCTACGGCATTGAACTGGATGAGAAATTTGCGGATGTCATTGTCCACCGCTATGTCGAGAAGGTGGGCGGCGGCGATGGTGTGTTTCTTCTCCGGGATAACGTAAAGATCCCGTACTCGGAGGTGGGGCATCATGAATAAGAATCTGACCCTCGGCAGCCTGTTTGATGGGTCTGGTGGCTTTCCTTTAGGTGGCTTGCTTTCCGGCATCACACCTGTGTGGGCATCGGAAATCGAGCCGTTCCCTATTATGGTGACTTCCAGGCGCCTGCCGTTTATGAAGCATTATGGCGATATCTCCCAGATGAACGGTGGCGAGATTGAGCCTGTGGACATTATCACCTTCGGTTCGCCCTGTACCGATATGTCCATCGCCGGCCGCCGTGCCGGACTGGAGGGCAAACAGTCTGTCCTCTTTTATGAGGCGATACGAATTATCAAAGAAATGAGGTGTAAGACCAATGGAAAATATCCGAGATGGATCTGCTGGGAGAATGTCCCCGGTGCCTTCTCCTCAAACAAGGGGGAGGATTTCCGGGCAGTCCTCGAAGCGGTTATCGGTGTCGTCTGCGAGGGCACCGAGGTGCCTATGCCTGAAAAGAACCGATGGCCCTATGCCGACCTATACATGGGAGACGGATGGAGCGTTGCGTACCGAACTCTTGATGCACAATATTGGGGAGTCCCCCAGCGAAGACGCCGCATCTACCTTGTCGCAGATTTTGCAGGTGGGAGTGCCGGAGAAATACTATTTGAGTCCGAAGGCCTGTCTGGGTATTCTGCGGAGAGCTTCCGCTCGTGGCAAAGAACTGCCAGAGGTGCTTCGCCTTGCACTGGAGCGGCAGGCTTTGATGGATACAACAGCGATCTGACTGGGGATGTGAGTGCTACTCTGGGCGTGAATTGTGGGATGAGTACAGGGCGAAACGGCATTGTTCTCAATGACCAGGGCGGCAACCGCATGGATGTTACCGAAGAAGTGACTTGTACACTCCGTGCTGAATCGCATCATCCTCCCTGCGTCATGGAAACTCCGGCAGTTATTCCGCTGGAGCATCATCCCACAGACAGCAGGATTAAAGTTGAGGAAAGCGATGCCATTCAAACCCTGACCGGCCGCATGGGAACTGGCGGTGGCAATGTTCCGCTGGTTATGTCCGATGAGGATGCACCTGTCACACTCAAAATCCGCAGCGGATGTGAGGGTGGCGGCAAAGGCGCGCTCCTCCAGGAGAACAAGTCAGCGACCCTTTCCTGTAACAACGACCAGACGGTATTTATTCCGAAAGCCTATGGCATCTGCTCCAAAGACAGCAATGCCATGAAATCCGAGAACCCTCACAGCGGTGTGTATGAAGCGGAAACTTCCCGCACCATTGACCGTGGCGGTGGGAATCCAACCTGCAACCAGGGTGGCATCGCCATTGTGGAATCCTATGCTCTACAAGGCTCCATGATTGGGCGTGAAGATAAGAATGGTCCCCAGGGCGATGGCGTTAACAAGGATGTGGCGTTCACGCTGAATACGGTAGACCGCCACGCAGTCTATGCCATGACTACTGGGTATTACGCCCAGGTTTCCAAGGAGCAGGCACCGACCTTACTTTCCAGGGACTATAAGGATGCCGCTATCATCAATGAGCCGTGCTATGGCATTGACCGCTCCGCTTTCAACCAGGGTATGAACGCCCAGTTCAGCCCTTCCTTTGAGGAGGAACTCTCCCCAACGCTGGTGGCGAAAGGACCGGGTGCAGCCTTTACGGGATACACTGTCCGCAGGCTGACACCGACCGAGTGTGCAAGGCTCCAGGGCTTTGCTGACTGGTGGTGCAGTGACCTTGGAGTGGAGGACCCCTCTGAGCAGGAGATCGACCGCTGGGAAGGTGTGTTTGAGACCTTCCGAAAGCTGATCGACCCAGGTAAGAAGCCAAAGACCAGAAAGCAGATCGCCAAGTGGCTGAAAGACCCCTATGCGGATGCTGCCGAGTATAAGATGTGGGGCAACGGCGTGGCTCTGCCCTGTGTTTATTTCGTCCTGTCCGGCATCGTCTGGGCAGCCGAAAAAGAATAAAAATAAAGATGGATTTCGCTCAGAATTGACTTGCTATTTCATCGTTTTAGAGCAATATATGGTAGTACCAAAAAACAAGGAGGTACATACCATGACCATTCAAACAAACGCAACTGACCGCAAGAAGCTGGCGAAATCCATCGCCGAATTTACGGGGAACGAGATCCACTACATGGGACCCCCGACCTTTGCCTACGCTGTAGGCAACTACATCATTGACCGAGCCGGAGTCATCACTTCGGAGTCGGAGGAAGGAGAAGCAGAATTGAGAACCCATTTGGAAACCCAGGGCTTCCTGGACAGGGAGATCACGGAACTGGCGGTTTCGGTTCCGCTGATGGATATGGATGCAGAAGCCATGAAGCGGCTGGTGTTCATGCTCCACAGCAAGCAGTACCTTTTGAATAAGGCGGTTGGCTTGCCCTGCTTCGCCGTAAGCGAGGCTTTGGTGGATGCCTTGGAGAACAACCCGCCTGCGGACAAAGCGGCGTTCCTCGCCCTCTGCGGCGAACACGAGAGCAAGGGCATTGCTTTCGATGAGGAGAAGGTGACCATCACCTTTGCCAGCACGGGCGATACCGATAAAGACCAGGCTTTCACCTACCTTATCCCTATCATGGTGACCAAGGCCAAGGAAGCCAAGCGAATCAGCCCCAAGGAACTGAAGCCGGAGAACGAAAAGTATTATTTCCGCACTTGGCTCATTCAGCTGGGCCTCGGCGGTGCGGAGCCCAAAGCCTACCGCAATACGCTGATGGCTGGGCTGAAAGGTCACTCTGCATTCCGCACCGATGAGGATGCCGAGAAATTCAAAGCCGACCAGAAAGCCAAGAGGGCTGCGAAAAAGGCAGCCGCCCTGGAGTCTGAGGATGAATAAAATGCCCGTAATCTACACAATTATCCGGCGTGATATTTGTGTAGATTATGGCTCAGAATTGACTTGATAATATGTGCTTTTAGAGCGAATATGTCACTACCGAAAGGGAAAACACACATCGCTAAGAACCGAAAGGAAGGTACATATTATGAACGAAAGAACCAGAATCCAGATTGAAGAAATGAAGAAGCAGACCATCGGCGTTGAGGTTGAGATGTATAACATCACCAGAGAAAAAGCTTGCCGAACCATCGCCGCCTACTACGGCACGGAGAACACGGTACGCTACATCGGCGGCAGCTACTACGCTTGGGCTTGCAAGGACAACCAGGGCAGGGAATGGAAAATCACCAGAGACTCCAGCATCTACGCTGCCTGCGATGAGGAGAAAACGGAGATGGGAACGCCGATCCTCAACTACAGTGACATTGAGGATTTGCAGAAAATCATCCGCAACCTCCGCCACGCCGGAGCGAAGAGCGACCCCGCCCATATGTGCGGAGTCCACATCCACATCGGCTTGGGCGAACACAGCCCCCAGACCCTTAGAAACCTCGCCAACATCATGGCAAGCCACGAGAGCCTTCTGATTTCTGCCCTTCGCCTTGACCGCAGCCGCATTAACCGCTACTGCAACACGGTCAACAAGGATTTCCTTGCCAAGCTGAACCGCAGAAAGCCCCAGACGATGGATGCGCTGGCAGACATTTGGTACGATGGATACCACTACGAAAGCAGAAACCAGCATTACAACAGCAGCCGTTACCATATGCTCAACTACCATGCCTGCTTCACTCACGGCACGGTCGAGTTCAGATGCTTCCAGTTCGCCAACCCCAACGAGGAACGCAGAGGCGGACTTCACGCCGGAGAACTGAAAAGCTACATTCAGCTTTGCCTCGCACTGAGCCAGATGGCGATGATGGTCAAGACCGCCAGCCCCAAAGAGCCGCAGGTTGAGAATCCGAAATACGCCATGAGAACCTGGCTCCTCCGCCTCGGCTTCATCGGAGACGAGTTTGCAACCGCCAGAGAACTTCTGACCAAGAACCTGGATGGCGACACCGCATTCAGACACGGTAGAAACGCTGCTTGAAGGATTTAGCCTCAGGCCCCCTTCCGACCGCTTCGGCGGTCTTAAGGTGGTAGGAGGGTGAACCCTTCAGAAAGGATGAAACGCATATGAAAGAAAAATATTACCTTGCATACGGCAGCAACCTGTCGATTGCCCAGATGGTACAGAGATGCCCCTACGCAGTGTATGTGGGCAAGGCAACCATCCCGGACTACCAGCTTCTGTTCAAAGGAAGCCAGTCCGGCAGCTACCTCACGGTAGAAAAGAAAGAAGGCTCCAGCGTTCCCGTGCTGGTCTGGAAAATCACCGAGTACGATGAAGCCAGACTCGACCGCTACGAGGGGTATCCGACCTTCTACTACAAGGACACCATGAATGTGGAAGTGTTCTCCCTGCTGGGGGATGTGAGCCTTGGGCGTGTAGATGCCATCATTTATATCATGCATGAGGAGAGAAAGCTGGGACTTCCTTCCCTTCACTACTACGAGGTCTGCCTGGACGGATACGCCCACTTCGGATTTGACCCCAGCTTCCTGGAAAACGCCCTCACGGACAGCGTGGGCAAGCGTTACGCCTCCAAGCTGCTCAAGGAGGTAGGTCTGAATGAGTAACGGATTCCCAGACCGCAAGACGGTGGAACGCCTACGGAAGCAGTACCCAGCTGGGACGAGAGTAAGGCTCCTTTCGATGGACGATGCACAGGCACCGCCTCCTGGAACGGAGGGGGAAGTTCGTGGTGTTGACGATGCAGGGCACATTTTGATGTCCTGGAGTGGCGGTTGCAGCCTGAACCTTATTTATGGAGTGGACAGCTTTGAGGTTTTGCCTGCCATGACCGATAAGGTTCGTGAGCAGATCCTTGCGGTAAGGGCCACCGGACGCACGAATATGTTTGATATCAATGCGGTGCAGATCATAGCCGATGAGATGCATTTTTACGACCTGGTGGTGTTCCTTGAGGAACACAAAGAGAAATACACCCACTTTATTCTGACGGGTGAACAGCAATAACGATAGGAAGGCAGCCCTAAACACGAGGCTGTCTTCTCTTTATCATGGCCCCGAAAGGGGCCTGTTTTGATGCCATTTTTAGCGGAAGGAGGTGGGCTGGATGGCACAGCGAGGAAGAAAACCAAAACCTACAGCGCTGAAAAAGCTGGAAGGTAACCCTGGCGGGAGACCACTGAATACGAAAGAACCGAAGCCTGCTAAGAAAGCACCCCGCTGTCCAGCTTGGCTTGAAGATGAAGCAAAAAAGGAATGGAGACGCATGGGCAAAGTTCTGGAGCAACTGGGACTTTTGACGGAAATGGACATGGCGGCATTTGCTGGATACTGTCAGGCCTACGCCCGCTGGAAAGAAGCAGAGGAGTTTATCACACAGCATGGAACGATGGTACGCACCCCAAACGGTTATCTCCAGCAGGTTCCACAGGTTTCCATTGCCCAGACAAATCTGAAGATTATGTTGAAATTCTGTGAGCAGTTTGGCCTGACACCATCTGCCCGTAGCCGCATCGTTGGGGAGGATGCTTCTCCTGATCCTGCTGACGAGATGGAGGCTCTTCTGGGAGGTGGTGAGTAATGGCGTATCAATATACACCAAGCAGGTTTATGCTCTCCACATCCCACTATGATAAAGCGAAAGCGGACAGGGCTGTGAAGTTCATCCAGAATCTACGTCATACAAAGGGCAAGTGGGATGGAAAGAAATTTATCCTACTCCCTTGGCAGGAGCAGATTGTGAGAGATATTTTTGGTATTGTCCGGGAAGACGGCAAGCGGCAATTTCTAACCGCATATGTGGAGATCCCCAAGAAACAGGGCAAATCTGAACTGGCGGCAGCAATAGCCCTGTATCTTCTGTATGCGGATGGTGAAGCCAGTGCCGAAGTGTATGGCGCAGCCTGCGACCGGAACCAGGCCTCCATTGTATTCGATGTTGCCAAGCAGATGGTCATGAAAAGCCCTGCGCTTATGAAGCGTTCAAAGATTGCGGCAGCGACCAAACGTATCGTCAACTACAGTAATGCCGGATTCTACCAGGTGCTTTCTGCCGAAACAGGCACCAAGCATGGATTGAATGTGTCTGGGCTGGTCTTTGATGAGATCCACGCCCAGCCAAACCGCAAATTATATGATGTCCTTACCAAAGGATCTGGTGATGCCCGTGAACAGCCTCTGTTCTTTATCATCACCACAGCAGGGACTGATAAACAGAGCATCTGCTATGAACTGCACAGCAAAGCTCTGGATATTATGAATGGAAGGAAAATTGACAGCACATTTTATCCGGTGGTGTACGGCCTTGATGAAGGGGATGACTGGAACGATGAAGCCAACTGGTACAAGGCCAACCCATCACTGGGGCATACCATTGCGATAGAGCGTGTGCGTGAAGCATATAAGAATGCCCTGGATAATCCGGCCGAAGAGAACGTGTTCAAGCAGCTACGCCTGAATATCTGGACGAACTCCACGGTGGTATGGATACCAGAGCATATCTACGATAAGGGCAATAGCCCCATTGATACGGATTCCCTCATAGGTCGTGACTGTTATGCAGGTCTGGACTTGGCCAGCACCTCAGACATCACGGCTTTTGTTTTGGTCTTTCCTCCACGCACAGAAGAGGAGAAATATATCGTCCTTCCTTTCTTCTGGCTACCGGAAGACACCCTGGAACTTCGGTGTCGGCGTGACCATGTTCTTTATGACGTCTGGGAACGTCAGGGTTACATCCAGACCACGGAAGGAAATGTTATTCATTACGGTTTCATAGAGCGGTTCATTGAAGATATGGGAACGAAGTATCACATCAAAGAAATCGCATATGACCGCTGGAATGCAACGCAGATGGTGCAGAACCTTGAGGATGAGGGGTTTACGATGGTTCCGTTCGGTCAGGGCTTTAAGGATATGTCCCCGCCATCCAAGGAACTGTATAAGCTGCTGATGGAAGGAAATATCGTACATGGCGGCAATCCTGTTCTGAAGTGGATGGCCCAGAATGTAGTCATGCGCCAAGACCCTGCTGGAAATATCAAGCCGGATAAGGAGCGGTCTGTAGAGAAGATCGATGGCATCGTGGCTCTTATCATGGGCCTTGACCGTGCAATCCGTTGTGGCAATGCCGAGGCTTCGGTTTATGACAGCCGGGGCATTCTTTATATCTGAAGGAAGGTGATCTGATATGAGTATTTTTACAGGACTGTTTCGCTCCAGGGATAAACCTCAGAACCGAACCGCTGGGAGCGCCTACACATTTTTTATGGGAAGCACAACTTCCGGGAAAGCTGTCACGGAACGCTCGGCCATGCAGATGACAGCTGTGTATTCCTGTGTCCGTATCCTGGCAGAAGCGGTGGCCGGCCTCCCCCTCCACCTGTATCGCTACAAAGAGGACAGCGGCAAGGAAAAGGCAATCGACCATCCGCTGTATCTTTTGCTCCACGATGAGCCGAACCCGGAGATGAGTTCCTTTGTTTTCCGGGAGACGCTCATGACCCACCTTCTCCTGTGGGGCAACGCTTACGCCCAGATCATCCGTAACGGCAAGGGTGAGGTGATTGCCTTATACCCACTTATGCCAAATAAGATGACTGTGGACAGGGATTCCCAAGGGAGGCTCTACTATCAGTACACACGTTCTTCTGAGGAAGCACCCACCATGAAAGGGGCGATTGTGAACTTGCTTCCTTCGGATGTGCTACACATCCCAGGGCTTGGCTTTGATGGGCTGGTGGGCTATTCCCCTATCGCTATGGCGAAAAACGCCATCGGCATGGCCATTGCCTGTGAGGAGTATGGGGCAAAATTCTTTGCCAACGGTGCTGCTCCGGGCGGTGTGCTGGAGCATCCGGGGACAATCAAAGACCCACAGCGTGTCCGGGAAAGCTGGCAGTCCACCTTCGGCGGCAGCGGCAATGCCAATAAGATCGCCGTTCTGGAAGAGGGCATGAAATACACGCCTATTGGCATCTCCCCGGAACAGGCACAGTTTCTGGAAACGAGAAAATTCCAGATCAACGAGATCGCCCGTATTTTCCGAGTGCCACCCCATATGGTTGGCGACCTGGAAAAGTCCAGTTTCTCCAATATTGAGCAGCAGTCGCTGGAATTCGTGAAATACACGTTGGAGCCCTGGCTCGTGCGCTGGGAACAGTCCATCCAGCGGACACTCTTTTCCGCTGAGGAAAAGAAACAGTATTTTGCTAAGTTCAATGTGGAGGGCCTGCTCCGTGGAGACTACGCAAGCCGCATGAACGGCTATGCTACGGCAAGGCAGAATGGCTGGATGAGTGCCAATGACATCCGGGAACTGGAAAACCTGGACCGCATCCCTGCCGAGGATGGCGGCGATCTCTACCTTATCAACGGCAATATGCTCCCGCTTGGCAACGCCGGAGCTTTTGCAGATACACAACCGGGAAAGGAGGAAAACCCCGATGAAGAAGTTCTGGAAGTGGAAGAATCTGACGGAACCGGAGACCCAGACGGAGGCCAGGACGCTGTTTCTAAACGGCACCATCGCCGAGGAAAGCTGGTTTGACGATGACATCACGCCCCAGCTTTTCAAGGAGGAGTTGATGGCAGGATCCGGCGACATCACCGTCTGGATCAACAGCCCCGGCGGAGACTGCGTGGCGGCAGCCCAGATCTACAATATGCTGATGGACTACAAGGGGAATGTCACGGTCAAAATCGATGGTATTGCGGCATCTGCGGCAAGCGTGATCGCTATGGCAGGCACAAAGGTGCTGGTCAGCCCTGTCTCCATGATGATGATCCACAATCCTATGACGGTGGCAATGGGTGATACCGCTGAAATGCAGAAGGCCATCGAGATGCTCTCAAGCGTCAAGGATTCTATCATCAACGCCTATGAGATTAAGACAGGCCTGTCCCGTACCAAGCTCTCTCACCTTATGGATGCGGAGACCTGGATGGACGCTGGCAAGGCGGTGGAGCTTGGCTTTGCAGATGAAGTCATGAAACGCTCCGAAGTGCCGGAAGATATGGAGCCGCCTGCGGTGTCCATGCTGTATTCCAAAGCCGCTGTGGTCAATTCCCTCATGGATAAGATTGCAGCGAAATGTAAAACGAAACCCAAGACCGAACCCCAGGGCCGTTCCGTGGATAGTCTCTACGAGCGGCTTAATTTGATGAAATTTTAAGGAGGATAACGACTATGACTATTCTTGAACTGCGCGAGAAGCGCGCCAAGGCGTGGGAGGCCACCAAGGCATTTCTGGATTCGCATCGTACCGATAAAGGCACTCTGACTGCTGAGGATGATGCCACCTACTCCCGGATGGAGCAGGAGATTACCGACCTGGGCAAGGAGATTGCCCGCCTGGAACGTCAGGAGGCACTGGATGCGGAACTGAGCCGTCCGGTGAATACGCCACTTACTGGCAAGCCCATGAACGGTAAGGCAGACAATAAGTCTGGCCGTGCCACGGATGAGTACCGCCAGAATTTCTGGAACATGATGCGTTCCAAGACTCCGATGCCCACCGTGATGAACGCCCTTCAGATCGGCACCGATTCCGAGGGCGGGTATCTGGTTCCTGACGAGTATGAGCGTACTCTGGTAGAAGCTCTGGAGGAAGAGAACATCTTCCGTCAGCTGGCAAAAATCATTCAGACCTCCAGCGGCGACCGGAAGATCCCTGTGGTGGCTACCAAGGGCACTGCTTCCTGGATTGATGAGGAAGGGGCTTATCTGGAGAGCGATGATTCCTTCGGTCAGGTGTCTATCGGTGCTTACAAGCTGGGCACCATGATCAAGGTTTCCGAGGAACTGCTCAACGACAGCGTTTTTGACCTGGAGAGCTACATCTCCCGTGAGTTTGCCCGTCGTATCGGTGCCAAGGAGGAGGAGTCCTTCTTCACTGGAGACGGTACTGGCAAACCCCTGGGTGTGCTGGCAGAGACCGGAGGTGCAGAAGTCGGTGTGACTGCTGCGTCCGCTACGGCGATCACTGCCGATGAACTGATCGACCTGTTCTACTCTCTGAAGGCCCCTTACCGAAGAAATGCCGTGTGGGTGCTGAACGATTCCACTATCAAGGCTATCCGCAAGCTGAAGGACAACCAGGGTCAGTACCTCTGGCAGCCTTCCCTGACCGCAGGTGCGCCTGACCTGCTGCTCGGTAAGCCGGTACGCACCTCTGCGTATATGCCTGCCATTGCAGCAGACGCCAAGACCATCGCCTTCGGTGATTTCAGCTATTACTGGATCGCTGACCGCCAGGGTCGTTCCTTCAAGCGCCTCAACGAACTGTATGCCGCTACCGGACAGGTTGGCTTCCTTGCTTCCCAGCGTGTGGACGGCAAGCTGATCCTGCCGGAAGCCATCAAGGTGCTGGCGCAGAAATCTGCTGGTTAATGAAGGGAGGCAGTGGTGATGGAAGCACTTCTTTCTAAGGTCAAAGCCAATCTCATTCTGGAGCATTCGGTGGATGATGAGCTTCTGAAGGGCTACATCGCTGCTGCCGTTTCCTATGCAGAGAGCTACCAGCATATCCCGGAGGGCTACTACACAGAAAATGCGATGCCAGCTACTACCGAACAGGCGGTGATTATGCTGGCATCGCATTTCTATGAGTCCAGGGATGGCTCCACAGGCGGTTTTTTCGCCGACAGCGTCCAGGCGGGAAAACAGGTGTGGGAAACGGTGAACAACCTCCTGCGCCTTGACCGGGATTGGAAGGTGTGAGCATGAGTTATGGGATGATGAATGGATTTGCGGATATTATTGAAGTCCGCCATGTGAAGGACAGCGAGGGCTTCTCTTCCACAGTAGATGAAGTCCTCGCCTCTGTCCGCATATACCGGGAGGGGCGGCACGGCTCCCAGAGGTGGGCAAACCTTGCCGCATTCTCTGAGGCGACCGACCTATTCCGTTTTCGGTGTATTCCAGACCTCACGGTCACCACAGACCATGTCATTGTCTGCGGCAGGGATCGCTATGACATTGTATCGGTTGAAGATGTAAAAGGGCGCGGGATGTATGTGGAAGTTTTAGCGAAAAGGAGTGAGGCGACCAATGGCAAAAGTTGATGTAAAAATGCCGGAGGACTTCCTTTTGAAGTTTTCCAGGCTACAGTCCAATACCGATGCGGTTGCGGAAAAAGTGCTGGAGGCGGGCGCAGAAGTTGTCTATCAGAAAGTCAGCAGCAACCTGTCCTCTGTTGTGGGCAGCGGGACAAAACATCCATCGCAGTCCACCGGGGAACTGGAATCATCACTGGGCGTTACGCCCGTAAAGATGGACAGGCAGGGCAACCACAATATCAAAATCGGTTTTGCGGAACCCCGTTCCGATGGCAAAAGCAACGCCATGATCGCCAACATCCTGGAGTACGGGAAACATGGGCAGCCCGCAAAGCCTTTTTTGAAGCCTGCCAAATCTGCGTCCCGTTCTGCCTGTATTGCGGCGATGCAGGAGAAATTCGATGAGGAGGTTAGAAAACTGTGAATGTGCTTTCCGATATCCAATCAGCCCTGGCCCCTCTGGGCATCCCGCTGGAAACGGGCGTTTTCAAAGACAAAGCCCCGGAGCGGTATCTTGTGGTCGTTCCGCTTGTCGATACCTTTGCGCTTCATGCGGACAACGCCCCCGGCATTGATGTGCAGGAGGTGCGGATCTCATTATACGCCCAGGGCAACTACATGAAGGATAAAAACCGTCTTGTGAAAACGCTGCTGGCAGAAGATTTTACCATAACCGACCGAAGATACATCGGTTATGAAACGGAAACAGGCTACCACCACTATGCTGTGGACGTAGCCAGGCATTATGAAATGGAGGAATGATCTATGGCTACAATCGGTCTTGATAAACTGTATTACGCCAAAATTACAGAAGCACCCGGCACCGGGGAGGAAACCTACGATACCCCGGTGCAGCTGGCAAAGGCCATGAGTGCGGAACTTTCTGTGGAACTGGCGGAGGCTACGCTCTATGCGGATGACGGGGCTGCGGAAATCGTGAAAGAGTTCCAGAGCGGCACCCTGACCCTTGGCGTGGACGATATCGGTGCGTCTGTTGCGTCCGACCTTACGGGCGCAGTCATTGACGAAAAGGGCGTGGTGGTGTCCGCCAGCGAAGACGGCGGCGCGCCTGTCGCCGTTGGGTTCCGCGCAAAGAAGTCCAATGGCAAATACAAATATTACTGGCTCTACCGGGTCAAGTTCGGCATCCCGGCGACCAATCTTACCACCAAGGGCGAGAGCATCGAGTTCTCCACGCCTACCATTGAGGGTACGATCCTGCGCCGCAACAAAGCGGACGGGAAAGGCAGGCACCCCTGGAAAGCGGAGGTCACGGAGGGCGACACCTCTGTAACTTCCGACATCATCACGAACTGGTATGAGGAAGTGTACGAGCCGTCCTATCCGGCTGCGGCCGCACTTTCAGACTAAGGAGGGAATGAACCATGACACAGGAACGTTCTGCAAAAATCCTCGTAGGCGATGAGGAATACACGCTGCTTTTGACTACCAGAGCCACTAAGGAGATCGCCGGGAGATACGGCGGTCTGGAGAACCTGGGCGACAAGCTGATGAAATCCGAGAACTTTGAAATGGCGATTGGGGAAATCGTGTGGCTCATCACGCTTTTGGCGAACCAGTCCATCCTGGTACACAACCTGAAACACAAAGACGACCCCAGGGAACTGCTCACCGAGGAGATGGTGGAACTGCTCACTTCTCCCCTGGATCTTGCGGCATACAAAAGCGCCATTACCGAAGCTCTGTATAAAGGTACCAAGCGCAATATTGAAAGCGAGGCAGACCCAAAAAACGCACAGGTCGGGTAAGTGATGAAGAGTTATTTACCCGGCTTTTCTATTACGGCATCGCCCACCTCCATCTGAGCCAGGATGAGGTGTGGCTGATGCCGTTTGGTTTACTCCTGGACCTGTGGGAATGCCACAAGCAGTATAACGGGCTGGCAAAGCCCAAGCGGGAACTGTTCATTGATGATATTATCCCGGAAGGAATCTGATGGAGGAGGTGGTATAAGTGGCAGATGATTTTGGATTGAAAATCGGTCTGGAGGGCGAAAAAGAATTTAAAAAAGCCATTTCCGAGATCAACCAGTCCTTCAAAGTCCTCGGTTCTGAAATGAAGGTTGTACAGTCGCAGTTTGATAAAAACGACAGTTCCGTGGAAGCGCTCACTGCCCGCAATCAGGTGTTGAGCCGGGAAATTGAAGCGCAGAAACAGAAAATCGAGACCCTGCGGTCTGCCCTGTCCAATGCCGCCTCCTCCTTTGGCGAGAATGACCGCCGCACCCAAAACTGGCAGATTCAGTTAAATAACGCCACCGCCGCCCTCAACGATATGGAACGGGAACTTTCCCAGAATGAGAGGGCTATCGATGAACTGGGGGACGAACTGAGGCAGTCCGGCGACCAGGCGGATGACTTCGGCGATGAACTGGAGGGTGCTGCAAAAGATGCCGATGACGCTTCCTCCCGTTTTGAAAAGGTCGGCTCTGTCGTTAAAGGCATGGGCGTGGCAATCGGTGCGGCAGTCGTTGCCGCTGGGGCCGCCCTGGCAGGGCTTACCAAGAGTTTCCTCGACCTTGCGGAATCCACCAGGGAATACCGGGAAGACCAGGCAAAGCTGGATGCTGCCTTTATCACAGCGGGCTTTACCACTGAACAGGCAGGCGAAGCGTATAAGTCTTTCTATTCCATTTTGGGTGAGGAAGACCGAAGCGTGGAGGCGGTCAACCATCTGGCAAAGCTGTGCAGTTCCGAACAGGAACTCGCACAGTGGACGGATATTGCCGCCGGGGTCTGGGCGACCTTTGGCGACAGCCTTCCGATTGAGGGCTTGACCGAGGCCGCCAATGAAACTGCTAAAACCGGGCAGCTTACAGGCGTTCTGGCGGATGCGCTCAACTGGGCGGGACTGTCTGAGGATGATTTCCAGGCATCTCTGGATGCCTGCAACAGCGAACAGGAGCGCTCCGCCCTTATTACCGAAACGTTGAACGGGCTGTATGAAGAGGCGGCTGAGAATTACAAAGAGTTAAACGGCGATGTGATGGAAGCCCAGCGGGCGCAGGCGGAGTTGACTGACGCCTATGCGGAACTGGGTGCGATTGCAGAGCCGATTATGACTACGCTGAAGTTCATGGCGGCAGATGTCCTTAAGGAAATGACGCCCTTTGTCGCCCTCATGGGTGAGGGCCTGCAGGGAGTCCTTGAAGGGACAGCAGGTGCGGCGGAGACCTTTGCGGAAGGCTTAAGCGGTCTGGTGGAGGTCGTTTTGGAAAAGGTGTCCTCCATTGTGCCTGTGATCGGTGAAGCGCTGCTTGCCAGCCTTCCCGCCCTGCTGTCGGCCGGTGTGGATATTATTGTCGCACTGGCGGATGGGATCGTATCCGCCATGCCCCAGATTGCGAATGCGGCAGTCACCATCATTTTGGAACTGACTAACGGACTGCTGGCCCTGCTCCCTCAGCTGATTGAAGCCGCCATGCAGATGATTGCCACACTGGCGCTGGGCATTGGGGAGGCTTTGCCGCAGCTGGTCCCGACCATTATTCAAATTCTCACCACTGTGGTGCAGACACTGATAGAAAACCTCCCACTGCTCTTAGAAGGGGCACTGCAGCTGGTGATGGGGCTTGCCCAGGGAATCCTGGATGCGATCCCAGTGCTGATTGCGGCTCTGCCCGCCATCATTGTTGCCATTGTGGAGTTCATTGTCGCATCGATCCCCCAGATTATTGATGCAGGGATACAGCTTCTGACTTCGCTTGTTTCCGCACTGCCGGAGATTATTACGGCAATCGTGGCGGCAATTCCCCAGATTATTGAAGGTCTGGTGACGGCGATCCTGGGAAGTATTCCGCAGATTATCGATGCCGGAGTCCAGCTTCTGGTGTCCCTCATCCAAAACCTGCCACAGATTATTACGACCGTGGTGGCGGCAATCCCGCAGATTCTATCCTCGTTGGTAAACGCCATCATCGGCAGCATTCCGCAGATCGTTACGGCAGGTGTACAGCTGTTTGTTTCCCTCATTAAGAACCTTCCGACCATTATTGTGGAGATCGTAAAAGCGGTGCCGCAGATTATTGCCGGGCTGGTTTCGGCTTTCGGGGAGGGTGTGTCCCAGCTTGTCAATGTGGGTGCAAACCTGGTGCGCGGGCTGTGGCAGGGTATCCAGTCGCTGGCCTCCTGGCTGTGGGATAAGGTGTCCGGCTGGGTGTCCTCCATTTGGAACGGTATCCTGGACTTCTTTGGCATTGCATCCCCCTCCAAACAGATGGATTGGGTTGGTGAAATGCTGGTGGAAGGCCTTGCGGGCTCCATCAATGCCAACGGCAAGGATGCAGTCCGTGCCGCAGAGGGCATGAGCCAGGGAATCAACGATGTGATGAACGGCCTTGCCGAAGAAATGACCACGGCGCTCCCGACCGATTTTCGTGTAAATGGTACGGTAAACCGCAATGATACCGTTGCCGCCGCAGGCTTTGGCGGCGGAGCGCTGGTTACCATCCAGCAGATGATCGTCCGAAGCGAAGAGGATATCCGCAGGATTTCCCAGGAACTTTACAATCTGATTCAGAGCGGTTCCCGCGCCCAGGGACGGTTTACGACAGCTTAAAGGAGGTGTAAGCCTATGGGCTTTTCATACAACGACATTACTTCAAAGAGCATGGGGTTAAAAGCCCGGCTGACCTCCTGGCAGGTGAGCGGCAGGCTCAGGAATTTCACCACCACCGTTCCGGGGAAATACGGGGTTGCGGATTTCGGCGCAGACTTTGACTACCGGGAAATCCGGGTAGCCTGCAACATCTATCCGAAGCGCAGTTTCACCACATTGGTATCTGCCCTTGATGAGATTGCCGCATGGCTCGACCCGGTGCAGGGGCTTCGGCAGCTGATTTTCGATGATATCCCGGACCGCTACTTCATGGCGCGCTTAAACGATGCCGTGGATTGTGAACGTCTCATCCGCTCCTCCGGCAGCTTTGAACTGAAGTTTTTCTGCCCGGACCCGTTTGCCTATGCAGTTACGGACGAGACATTTTCTATCACGGAAACGGGAAGCCATACCATTGTCCGCACCCTTGGGAATATGGAGTCTCTGCCCTTTTACCGCATCGAGGGAGAAATGTCCCCCGGCGCCAACAACTATATCAGCATTACGACCAACGGGTCAGAAATGAAAATCGTTAATGCGGCACTTTCCGCAAACGAGGCGTTAATCGTGGATACCGACAAAATGACTGCCTATGTAACAGATGCGGAGGGCAATACGCTCCGCAATGGTCTTCCGTATTTGCAGGAGTTGAATTTTCCAACCCTTGCGGTGGGAAACAATACTATTACGATAGAAACAAACAATGCGGCTCTTTCCGGGCTGCATATCCAGGCACGGAGCAGATGGAGGTGACAGCATGGCTCTGAAAACAATTCTGAATCAGCAGACGGATTTCACAGGGGAGTTCCCCGCAGAGTATGCTGCCTCTGGGTTATGGCGGTTCAACGAGAGCGACCCGGATGAACACGATAACCTTCTGGATTCCTCCGGCTGCGGCAGGGATTTCCATATCATAAACTGGAACGGGACCAGCGCCAGCATGACGGCAAGCCCCAAAGGGCGGCAGTTTCGGATGAATATCGTAAACCCCACATCGGAAAAGACCCATTTGCAGGTCACGAATGACGGCAGTATTTTTGCAAACCTTGGGGAACGCATCGTGGTGGGCGGCTGGATGAACCCTACTACCTACTCGGTCGGGAACACCTTCTGCCCGATTTTCAATACCCGCTACGGTCCGGGGCAGCCGATTTTTTACCTCTCGCTGTATTCCGGCAGGCCGAGGATCATGCTTTATAACGCATCGGGGTCCTTGATTCTGGATGAATCTGTAACGCCGCCGTTTAAGCTGGTCAACGGCGGCTGGTATTTTATCGCAGGGGTCATTGAGCCGGACAGCAAGAAGTTCACCTATGTGGTGGGCGACCGTTCCTCCGGCACAGTGTGGAAAAGTGCGGTTCTGACCTTCACTGGGGAACTGAACCGTTCCTGCACGGCAGACCTCGTGATGGGGATGCACGCAGACACCTACTACTACGCAGGAGGTTTTGACGACTGGTTCCTGGATTGCGATTCTCCCCTTACCGCCGATGATCTGGTAAACCACTTTCGGGCGGTTACCTTATGCAACGGCGGTGACAGTTCTGCGGATGTGGATGCGCTTATAAGCCCAGGCAATGTTGTTTTGAAAGAAAGCGAAGGCGTGTACCCAGAAAGCGGAACACTTTATACCAAGGCAGCAGCCTGTAATCTTGCCGGGGCAGGGAAAGTGTCGGTTACCAGCGAGTACACGGCGGGGACAACCGCTGTTTCCTCCGTAGAAACTTCCACCAGCGATGACCTTGAAGACTGGAGCGATTGGGCGGCAGTCGGAGCAGATGGTGCGATGCATTCCCCTAACCGGGCATATATCCGTTACAAAGTGACCCTCACTACAACCGATAATTCCATGACTCCGAAGCTCATTGATATCCGGCTCTACGATATTCCAAAGGCTCCTTATGAGAAGATTGGTTATGCAAGACCAGTGGTGCTGGATGAAGGCGGTGCATGGGAGGCTGTGCTGGAAAACGCTTATGACATCATCGTGACAGGTGAGATTAATGGTGAGGATACGCTGACGTTCAGCATCCCTTACCGGGATGAAAAACGGAAATACATCGACAATGAGAAAAAAGTCCAGATCGTGGACGATGTGTATAAAATCCGCACGATCACTGATGTAAAAGACAGTACGGGCAGCACCGTCACACAGGTGTATGCCGAAGCCGAGTTCTATGACCTGACCTTTTCCGTTCGTAAGGAGGAGAAAAAGTTCGATGCAGAAACGGCGGATGCCGCAATGGCCTATGCCCTTGCGGATACCGAGTGGAGTGTTGGCACGGTCAATGTGACCACCAAGCGCACCTGGACTTCCACGGAAAAGAATGCGCTTTCCATCCTCCGCAGCGTTGCCAGCCTCCACGGCGGCGACCTGGTCTTTGACTGCCCAAATAGGCTGGTGCATCTGCTGACCATGAGTGGAAAGGACAGCGGTGCGCTGTTTGCCTACAAAAAGAACATGAAAAGCATCGAGCGCGTGGTGGACACCCGTTCCCTGGTCACAAGGCTTTATGCTGTTGGTGCTGACGGGCTGACCTTTTCGGATATCAATGGCGGCAAGCCCTATCTGGAGGATTTCACCTATTCCTCCGATATCCGAATTTCCACGCTGGACTGTTCATCTTTCACGAATCCGTATCAGATGAAAGAATATACCGCCATGCGCCTTGCGGAATACTGCAGGCCTACGGTGTCCTATGTGCTAAACGCAATGGATTTGTCGGTTCTTACAGGTTATGAGCATGAAGCGTGGAACCTGGGAGATTATGTGCGTGTGGAGGACAAGGAACTTGGGCTTTCGGTCACCACCCGCATCGTGCGGAGGGAGTATAACCTGCAGGAACCCTGGAATACGGTGCTGGAACTTTCCACCACCTTAAAGAACTTGGGAAGTTCCGTCAATTCCATCGACACGATTGCGGATGCGCTGGAAGGTACCAGCATGGTGTCAAACAGCGATATCCGGGAACTGGTGCCGTTCAACCATCTGCGTAATTCCCGCGCCGATGACGGGCTGGCTTATTGGGTCAGTTCTGGCTTTGAGGCGGACGGCACAAACGGTGCATCCGGCACCGCCTCTTTTAAAGCAGTAGGCGTGGCGGGTATGACCAAGAGCCTGTCTCAGACGGTCTACCCGTCCAACCGCAGCAGTTACACACTCTCGGCGCAGATCGCCTCGGAAGACCTGGAAAAGCTGGGCGATGATTCCCAGGTTGGCATCGAGGTGGTGATTGAATATGAAGATGGCAGCGTGGAGAGAAGATTTATCGATCTGTACTGATAAGGAGGGGCTATGGCGTATTTTTCCAAGACCTCGCAGAAGATTTCCCCGGAAAGTTACTTCTCAAAGGTCAAATCCATCACGGTGCGGGTCTGCATGACCAACTGCGCCGGGACACTGTATATCACGGATATCCTGCTGCAACCGGGGACTGTGGCAACGGGATGGGTAGGCCATCCCTGTGAGATGAAATGGGTGCTGGATGGCTGATCCCGCATTCATCCGTCTGGCGGAGGTCATCAACAAGAAACAGGATATGCGTGTCGTGAGCGTCACGGTGAAGCCTACCATCACCGATTGCTCCGGCACGATCTGGTTTACAGACCTCCAGCTGCAGGAAGGCCCAGTTTTGACGGGGTACACACCCCATACGGAGAAACAGCTTTCTGAAGTCAATCCCGTTGTGTGGTTTAACGGGGTGGTTCGCTCGTCTGAGACAGTGATTGTCTGCAACCAGGGGAACACCTCCGGCGGCTTGGACATCCATATCTATCCCAAAGAGGATATGAAAGCCGGTTCGGTGCAGCTTTCCCAGGGCGCGGGCGGACAGAAGGTCACCTTTCCGGGCGCTCTGAACGCAGAGGACGATTTGGCGCTTTTAGCTTCGGTGCGGGAGTGTACCAGGAACGGGGTGACAGAGCGCAAGGACGGATTTTACCAATACAGCGCCGCATGGGATTCTAAACACAAAGTCACGCTGGAGGAAGGAAAATCTGCCAGGGTGCTTTTTGAATTACGGCAGATGGAGAATGGAGGTGGCTCGCTCTGATGGATAAACTCAAAGGCAAGCGCATCATGGTCTGGACATTCATGGGCAACGCCCGGATGTATGAAGCCTTGCGGGATTATGGAGACCGCATTGATACCATCGGTCTGTTCTCTTTCAAAGTAGACAGGACGGGAACAATCACCGAAAGCGGAGTGACCATGAGCAGCATGATGACCTACATCAACAAGTGGAAACACATCCGCTGGCTCCTTACTGTAGCCAATGACGGCGCAAACTCCGTATTCAAAGCACTGCGGGACAACACAGGCGGCGCACAGGACAAGTTCTGTTCCGAACTCGTGCGCATTATGCAGAAATACCCCTGGTGTGCCGGGGTGGACATCGATTTGGAGAAAGGGGACGATTACTCGACTCATGCGGCATCTACCGCTATGTTTGCGCACATTTACAATACGGTGAAAGCCTATGATTCTTCCAAAGAGATGAACATCTGCCTGCCGGGTATGACTTCGGTGAATGGCTCCGTAGGCGGCGAGAACTGGTGTGTCTACGCAGACCTCAACCAGTACTGTGACACTGCCTCCATTATGACCTACGGCATGGCATGGGCGGGTTCCGCTCCGGGGCCTGTTTCCCCCAGAAGCTGGCTGGAGGGCGTGTACGATTACGCCGTGCGGGTGATGAACCCGGACAAGGTTTTCCTTGGTATGCCCGCTTACGGCTGGAACTGGCAAATCTACGATACGCCGGAAAATCTGGGTGAAACCTATAGGGGGACTTCCCACACCTACTATGCGGCGAAGTACTGGATGACCGGGGCGTACAATTTTACCGATGACGGGCCGCCCCAGCCCTTTATCCCCCTGCTTTGTTTCTGGGATGATTACGATATGGGACCATGGGCGCTCCCCCATGTGTACGACTACATGGAGGGAAAAGACTCCGTTTCCCGAAGCTATCCGCTGATGGCAGAAACCTATAACCGCAGGAATTACCTGACCTCCTATGCCAAGGAGCAGAAAACAGAGTTCGGCACGGTCTATATCGACCGGGGTGCAGAGCCGGACAGCTATTCCGGCATTGTATCCGTATCCGACACACTGGTGACCCTTGGAGATGAGGGGGCTGCCACTTATAAATTTACCATTGGCGCCGCTGGGGTCTACGATGTGGCGGTGCGGCTCTGTTTCCCGTTTTGGGATAAGAACAGTGTCTATGTTTCGCTGGATGGGAAACAGGTGCATTTTTCTGAAAACAGGCTGTGGTGGCCATACTGGAGGACTACCTTCTGGGCATCCCTGGTGAAAAGTGTCTCGCTTTCTGCCGGGGAGCATACGTTGACGGTTTCTGTTGGGGTCAACGGAGTTCAGTTTTATGGGTTCCGTGTATGCTCCGCCTTTTCAGAAGGCCCTACGGCAGGCGAAGCATCCTACACGCTGGCCCCGCGTAAGTTCAAAGATGTGAACGGCGATATGGTGGGGCCTGCGACCGGGTTTAAGCTGACGCTGGAGATGCTCCGCCGAAAGGCGGATTCTGCCCTGGTGTGGTATGAGGACTTCCGTGATAAGGAAAAACTGCCGGACAGCTACTGGACAGTCCTTTCCGGCGAATGGGATGTGTGGCAAGAGCCAGGCAGCACTGCAAACCGCCCCTATTCACAGCTTGAGGGGCATGGACAGCTTGCTTGGAAGTATTCAGGGTTTTCCGACATTCATCTGCGGGCACAGATCATCTTCCCGGAAAATGGTGGCGGCAAAGCGGGCGTATTCCTGGGTTCGCTCTTCTGTTGTTTTAACTACGGCACCCAGCGGATCGAACTGTATGAGGGTTCTACCCTTAAGGGGAGTTATGCTACCAGCTTTTCCAAGACCCCGGCGGCAAGCCTACGCAGCAATCCCACTGTATACACCATTGAGATGCGAAAGCGAGGGAACCGGGTGCGGGTCTATTCCTCGTCCTCAAATACCCTGCGCTTTACCGCAACCATAAGCAGCGGCGGCGGTTACGCGGGCATCCGCTCTGACCAGCAGGTCAACTGCCAGCTTCTTCGTCTGGGCGATGCCTGGACATATGAGCCGTATGAGCGTTTTGACGTGGTCATGCCGGATGGTACGCAGACCAGCTTCGGCAGGATTGACCGTTCCAACTGCGTGTGGGATGAGGAATTCCAGGTCTTTACGCTCACCAGCGATGTGGAGGAATCCGCAACACGCAGCGAAAGCATCTCCCTGGACTATGAGTTTTACCATTCCCACATGATGCCGCTGGTGTGCGGCAATGATTATACCGCCAAAATCATCCCAAGGGATATCAACATCTGGATTTCCAGGCTGTTCCTTGGGGATGCGGACGGTTTCTCCATCCTTTATTACCAGGATGTGGACAGCCTGATCTATTGGGCGAACCAGGCAGCCTATCGATGGAAACTGCGCGGGATGTGTATGTGGTCTCTGGGGCAGGAGGATATGCGGGTCTGGGAATGGCTGCCCAAACAAACGGAATAGGTGCTTTGAGGGTATCCGCCTTAGGCGGGTGCCCTTTTTGCATACAAAAAATGAAATGGAGGTAACGGTAATGAAAGAATTTTGGAATATGATCCAGATGGTATTTGCCGCCATTGGCGGCTGGCTCGGCTGGTTCCTGGGAGGGTGTGACGGCCTGCTCATCGCCCTGGTGGTCTTTGTCGCCATTGATTATGTCACTGGCGTGATGTGCGCCGTATCGGACAAAAAGCTGTCCAGCGAGGTGGGCTTTAAGGGCATCTGCCGCAAGGTTCTGATCTTCCTGCTGGTGGGGATCGCCAATATCCTGGACGTACAGGTCATCGGCACAGGCTCGGTGCTTCGCACGGCGGTCATCTTCTTTTATCTCTCCAATGAGGGTGTGAGCCTTCTGGAGAATTCGGCGCACCTGGGACTCCCTGTGCCGGAGAAGATGAAAGACATCCTGGCGCAGCTTCACGACCGGGCAGAAAAAGCAGAAAGCGAGGATAAATGATTATGGCTTACACAAACAGTTCACTGGTATCTTACACAAAACTCAGCCCGAACCATTCCGGGCAGAGGACACACTCCATTGACCGCATTACACCTCACTGCGTTGTGGGGCAATGCTCTGTGGAAACTTTAGGGAATATTTTTGCGCCGTCCAGCCGACAGGCAAGCTGCAACTACGGCATCGGCGCAGATGGCAGGGTCGGGATGTATGTGGAGGAAAAAAACCGCTCCTGGTGTTCTTCCTCTAACTCCAACGACCAGCGGGCGGTCACCATTGAGTGCGCCTCCGACACTTCTGAACCGTATGCATTCAAAGATGTGGTCTACCAGAAGCTGATTACGCTCTGCGTGGACATCTGCAAGCGCAACGGCAAGAAGAAGCTCCTGTGGCTTGGGGATAAGGACAAAACGCTAAACTACTCCCCGAAGTCCGATGAAATGGTGCTAACCGTCCACCGTTGGTTTGCTAACAAAAGCTGTCCGGGAAACTGGATGTACGCCCGGATGGGCGATCTCGCCGCAAAGGTTACGGCGCAGCTTGGTAGGAGTACCTCTGGTAATAAGCCGGAATCGGGCTATCCCGAAAAGCTGACCTCCGGCTATTACAGGGTGCGTAAAAGCTGGGGCGATGCAAAATCACAGATTGGCGCTTTCCGTATCCTCTCCAACGCAAAGGCAAAAGCGGATGCCAATAAGGGCTATTCGGTTTACGCTGATGACGGAACAGTTGTTTATTCCTCATCCGGCACAACTGAAAAGCCTGCCTTCCAGCCGTATCTTGTCCAGGTCAGTATCTCAGACCTGCGAATCCGCAAAGGCCCCGGCACCAACTATGCAAGTTCCGGCTTCACTGGGGTCGGTGCCTTTACCATTGTGGAAGAGGCCGCCGGGCAGGGCGCATCCAAGTGGGGACTGCTAAAGGCTTATAAGGACAAGCGGAATGGTTGGATTTCCCTCGACTACGCAAAGAAGATTTAAGGTTTCGCCCAGCGGTATTGTGCTGCTGGGCATTCCTTTTTAGGCGTGAAAATTCTTTCAGAAATAGCCCTCGTATCGCTTGACTAATCGGCGGTTTAGAGCGTTAATACAGTGACCGCTATAGGAAGGAGGAAAAATCCCATGAAAATCAAGGTTATTAAGCCTAAGACAGAGACGGAAATGAAGCGGAAACGGGTATGCGCATATGTGCGTGTTTCCACTGATAGTCTGGAGCAGGAGGGCTCCCTGGATAACCAGTCAGCGTATTTTGCCGACTACATCCGAAGCAACCCAGCCTGGGAGTTTGCAGGGATATACGCAGACCAGGGTATCTCAGGTTTTAAGGAAAACCGTCCTCAGTTCCAGAAAATGATAGCGGATGCCAGGGCTGGAAAAATAGATTTGATTATTGTAAAGAGCGTCTCTCGCTTTGCGAGAAATACCGAGACCGTGTTGAAGTTCTCCAGGGAACTAAAAAGCATTGGTGTCGGTATTTTTTTTGAACTGCAGAACATCAACACCCTGTCTGGACCGGGAGAACTGATGCTTACCATTATTGCGGCTTTCGCCCAGGCGGAGAGCCAGGGCGCATCGGATAACGCCAATTTGACCTATAAAAGGAAATTTAGGGCAGGAATTCCCACGCATGACCTTAAGTTCACCTTCGGCTTTGACAGTGATGAAGGCGGTAACATTTACATTATAGAAGAACAGGCCCGAACCGTCCGGCTCATTTTTGACTTGGCACAGAAAGGGGTCTGGCCCAGCAAAATCAAGCAGTACCTAAACAAAAACAATATTCCTGCCTGCTCTGGCGGCAAATGGGATGATACGGGCATCTTCAGGATTCTTAAAAATCCTGCCTACAAAGGCGACATGGTTTTGCAAAAGACCTATCTGGACGCAAACCGTATCCGCCATAAGAATAATGGGCAGAAAGACCAGTGGTACATTGCGGAGAATCACCCTGCTATTGTACCGCCGCAGCAGTGGGATGAGGTACAGGAGATCCTTTTGGCGCGCAGTGAAAAGCTTGCTCCGCGTCCACCACAGATGCCCTCCCAGCCACGTTCCAGCCGAAATCAGTATCCGCTTACGAATAAACTATTCTGCCCTTTTTGCGGGCAGAAGCTCCACCACAAATGGTCGAATAAAGGCAAGAACGAATATTGGGCTTGCAGCACAAATGTGAAAGTCGGTTCCAAAGCCTGTAGGGGGATTTGGCTCCCAGCTGAGATTGCCGATAGCTGGGGCGAAATTACAGAACCTACTACAGTAATCTGTTATGAGGACGAGTATGGTATGAGGCACTTTACCGCATACCCAAAATCAGAATATGAATTGTCGGACGAATGTCCGTACCAGAGAAAGGAAAATTGATATGGCAAGACAAATCGTACACATTCCTGCGCAGAGAAATATTGCAAACCGGGCGGTTGCCCCGGACACGAAACTCAGAGTAGCGGCATACTGCCGTGTATCTACAGAGCAGGATGAACAGCTGAACAGCTTTGAAAACCAAGTCACCTACTACACGGAATTTATCAATCGCAACCCTAACTACGAACTGGCGGGCATCTATGCAGATGAAGGCATTTCTGGCACCAGCACCAAGCGGCGAGAACAATTTAACCGCATGATTGCGGACTGCGAAGCGGGCAAAATTGACCTCATTATTACGAAGTCCATTAGCCGATTCGCCCGTAACACCCAGGACTGCCTGAACTATTCAAGAAAGCTGAAAGATTTAGGGATTGGGATTACATTTGAAAAAGAGAACATCAGTACGATGGACAGCACGGGCGAACTGCTCTTTACCATTCTGTCCTCGCTGGCACAGGATGAAAGCCGCTCCATTTCAGAGAACTGCCAGTGGGGCATCCGCTCCCTCTTTAAGCAGGGTGTGGTGCATATCAATACAAACCGCTTCTATGGCTACGATAAAAATGAGGACGGCCGACTGGTCATCAACCCGGAACAGGCAAAGGTGGTACGCTGGATATTTGAATCCTACATGGACGGCATCAACCCGGACATCATTGCAAGGCGGCTCATGGATAAAAAAGTTCCCGGATGCATGGGCGAACCGAAATGGACGGTGGATACTATTATGGGAATCCTCCAAAATGAGAAGCATATGGGCGATGCCATCCTGCAAAAGACGTTTACTGCTGATTACCTCACCAAAAAGCAGGTGAAGAACGAAGGCCAGCTGGCTCAGTACCATGTCAAAGACGACCATGAAGCCATAGTCAGCAAGGAACTGTGGCAGGTAACCCAGCTTGAAATACAGCGGCGAAAGGATTATATGAAACGATATGGACTCCGCACGATGGGACGCAATACAGACGAGCAGCCCTTTACAAACCGCGTGTTCTGCGGTGTCTGCGGCCAGCTGTTTTGGCGGCGAACGCTTTACCGCCTTAACGGAAATATTAAGGCTTGGATGTGCGCCAGCCGCTGTAAAGGCAAGTCGGTCAAGGGATGTATCAACGATACTCTATTGGAGGCGGATTTGCACAAAGCGTTCATGATGGCATGGAATGCCATACTTGAAAATCGGGAGGAATTTCTGGAAAACTGGCGGACGCAGCTTGCAGACCCCAATCCGCTGGTAGCATTCCGGGCAAAGCAATTCATGAGGCTGACCGAAAAAACAAAACCGATGAAAACACTGGATGTTTCCATCGTCAGCAAGACCCTCGACCACTGCGACATCAAACCACTTGGAGTTATTGATTTTTATTTTCTGGACGGAAGCCACATCGGACTGGTGACAAAAGATTGATTATTTTGCGGCTCTGCGTTACTCATGCTGAGAACGCAGAGCCTTTTTTTCGTTCTATTTCCAATTCCAGGAGAATTACTTTGCAATATAAAAAGTCACATCTTGTTGCTATAATTTAATAGCCCCAGGGGAGGCAAGAATCCCTTACACGACAGGCCTTTCGTGGGAAGGGAGGTGAGATTATGAAGCAGACAAAGCAAGGTGTGTTGGTGGCACCAGCCACAAAATGGAAGTCCAGTTCCAAGGCTGAAAAACGTAAGGCCGCAAAGGAGAAAATCAAGAGCGCATATACGGAAGAAGCCAAGGTTGAAGTAATTCCGGCAATACGTGATCTGACCGCTGACACACCCAAAATCCTGAGAGTGGCAGCATATTGCCGCGTCAGCACAGGTCAAGAGGCTCAAGCTGGCAGTTACGAATTACAGGTGCAATACTACACCCAGTACATCCAGAAAAGAGAAGATTGGGAATTGGTGCGGGTCTATGCCGATGAAGGCATAAGTGGGACAAATATCCATCATCGAGAGCAGTTTAAGCAGATGATTGCCGACTGTGAAGCTGGAAAAATCGATCTCATCATCACCAAGTCCATCAGCCGTTTCGCCAGAAATACATTGGACTGCTTGACCGTTGCCAGAAAGCTAAAGCAGCAGGACCCTCCTGTTGCTATATTTTTTGAGAACGAGGGCATAACCACTACCGATAGAAACACTGATGCCATGCTGGCATTGCTGAGTTCCGTAGCACAGGGCGAATCCGAAAATAAGTCCGAATCTATCAAGTGGGCTTGTAGAAATCGGTTCTCCCGTCGCATTCCTCTGTTTCCGACCTGGTGCATATTGGGTTATGACAAGGACGAATTTGGGAACATTTTTATCGTAGAAGAGGAAGCCGAGGTGGTACGGTACATCTACAAATCGTACTTGAATGGAATTTCAGGCCCGGAAATTGCCAGGAGTCTTACAGAACTTGGCATTCCTACTGTCAAGGGCTTAAATGAATGGTCGCCGGGAGCGGTCTATGGAATTCTCAAGAACGAAAAATATTGTGGAGATGTCCTCATGCAGAAAACCTACACGCCGGATTGCTTAACGCATCGCTCTGTAAAGAATACAGGCCAGGAGCGACAGTATATGATGCGTGATTACCACCCAGCCATCGTGTCAAAAGCTGACTGGAACGAGGTGCAGCATCGCCTTTCCAGTAAGATATACATCCGGTGCGGAAAGCAGAAACCTCCGCCTCCGCCACTTTCGCTACATTGGCACAAGCGCGGAAAACTCAAAGGATTCCTGGTGCTTGACCCTACCTGGAAAGCAAAAGACATACCAGAGGTACGCTTAGGAATCGAAAAACGCTATATGAAGAAAGGATAATCATCATGGGAATGTTAGATAATTTTAAGGTAATTGAGATCACCAAAGCCACCGAACCTGCCTGTGTTATCATTGAGGATAACAAGATGCGGTTCACCAAATCTGTCATCATCGAACTTGGCTACCCGTCCTATGTTCGCATCCTGTTAGATGATGCTGGGCAGCGTATGGCTATCCAGGTCGCAAAGGGCAACGAGAGCAATGTTATCAAGTTCTCCGAAGATAAGGACAAGCAGAAGACCTCAATCGTCTACCAGAATGCTGTTATGCTGGATTTGATTCGTGGAGTTATGCCGTCCTGGAAAGCGGGAACGAAATACCGCGCACGGGGATTGTTGAGTAAGGAGGACAAGGCTGTGGTGTTTGACCTCAAAACGGCCGAGGTCTATCAGCGCTTCACTAAAAAGAATAAGGAATAATTAGTCTGAGGGTCGATGGTGCTTATGCTACCATCGGCTCTTTGACTTTACCCTCCTCCCTTTATATATGTAGAAACAGGATTAAGTTTTGATATTGCGGTAAAGGGGTACCGTTGAAAAATGGCGCAAAATCCGCTATAATTAAAAATGTGAGAAGGAACCCCAGAATTCAATATTTTTTCTGGAGTTCCTTTTTTAATGGGGCGGGGTGAATTACCTCAAATGCCGTACCCCAGGGGTAAGCATAATGTACCCTGGGGTAAAACCCCTCTGGGCGTTGAATATGTGAGAGTGAACCATTTAGCATAAACAGCTTGTACCCGTGTGAGGGG
>ERZ791840.129-NODE-129-length-56677-cov-5.460104_pt1 | contig 56677 bp, 46 predicted proteins | sample MGYA00510291_ERZ791840 | MGnify/ENA primary metagenome ERZ791840 (study PRJEB30046, sample SAMN00715256) | human gut metagenome | study: EMG produced TPA metagenomics assembly of the A metagenome-wide association study of gut microbiota in type 2... | reverse complement strand
GAAGCTGCTGACCCCACACTGTCGAGAAAAGCTTCTAGTTAGAGAATTACCGCCCGTACCGTAAACCGACACAGGTATGCGGGGAGAGAATCCTAAGGTGCGCGGGAGAACCCTCGTTAAGGAACTCGGCAAAATGTACCCGTAACTTCGGGATAAGGGTAGCCGCTGTTGTGAAGTCTGAACAGATGGAGCATGAGGCGGTCGCAGAGAAGAGGCCCAAGCGACTGTTTACCACAAACACAGGTGCCTGCTAAAGAGAAATCTGACGTATAGGTGCTGACACCTGCCCAGTGCCGGAAGGTTAAGGAAGGATGTCCGGAGCAATCCAAAGCATTCGACCGAAGCCCCGGTGAACGGCGGCCGTAACTATAACGGTCCTAAGGTAGCGAAATTCCTTGTCGGGTAAGTTCCGACCCGCACGAAAGGTGTAACGATTTGGGCACTGTCTCAACGAGGGACCCGGTGAAATTGAAGTACCTGTGAAGATGCAGGTTACCCGCGACTGGACAGAAAGACCCCATGGAGCTTTACTGTAACCTGACATTGGGTTCTGATACATCACGTACAGGATAGGTGGGAGGCATGGAAGCGAGGACGCTAGTCTTCGTGGAGCCGCCGTTGGGATACCACCCTTGATGTATCGGAATTCTAACCGTAGGAGTAACGAAACTCGGGACAGTGTCAGGCGGGCAGTTTGACTGGGGCGGTCGCCTCCCAAAGAGTAACGGAGGCGCCCAAAGGTTCCCTCAGCGCGGCCGGAAATCGCGCGAAGAGTGTAAAGGCAGAAGGGAGCTTGACTGAGAGCCAAACACGGCGATCAGGTACGAAAGTAGGGCTTAGTGATCCGGTGGCATCCAAGTGGAAGGGCCATCGCTCAACGGATAAAAGCTACCCTGGGGATAACAGGCTAATCTCTCCCAAGAGTCCATATCGACGGGGAGGTTTGGCACCTCGATGTCGGCTCATCACATCCTGGGGCTGAAGTCGGTCCCAAGGGTTGGGCTGTTCGCCCATTAAAGTGGTACGTGAGCTGGGTTCAGAACGTCGTGAGACAGTTCGGTCCCTATCCATCGCGGGCGCAAGAGATTTGAAGGGGGCTGCTCCTAGTACGAGAGGACCGGAGTGGACGAACCAATGGTGTACCAATTATCTCGCCAGAGGTATAGTTGGGTAGCTACGTTCGGAAAGGATAAACGCTGAAAGCATCTAAGCGTGAAACCAGCCTTAAGATGAGATCTCTCATAGAGTAATCTAGTAAGACACCTTGGAGAAGACGAGGTTGATAGGTCGGGAGTGTAAGTACAGTAATGTATTCAGCGGACCGATACTAATATGTCGAGGGCTTGACTTAAAAAGTAAGCCTGAAGTTAAAGAAATTCTTCTGTTGAAGTTTTGAGGGTACAAACCTCAATTAAATAATCCGGTGGTGATGGCTAAGGGGATCCACCTGTTCCCATCCCGAACACAGTAGTTAAGCCCTTATACGTCGAAAGTACTTGGCTGGAAGCGGCCTGGGAGGATAGATAGCTGCCGGTTAGAAAAAAGACATGTCATGTGACATGTCTTTTTTCTTTTACCGTCAGCTATCTTATGACCAGCAGCGGGCCTGGCTGCCCAGCCACCGTGCCTAAAGGAGCTTTGCGACGCATAGGCACGCTTGTGGCGAGGCGTGTCGAAAAGCATGTTTACATGCTTTTTGACTGAGGATAGAATCTACTATTATGCAGTTAAGTCAGCCGCGGGAGTTTCTTAATGAAGTATTGCTGCAGGGAGTATTTTTGGAGGGATAGATAGCCATGCTTGAAGGAGTGAAACGACGCGCAAGCATGTGTCAGGCTTTCTATCCATTTTTTCATCTTCGCGAGAGATATATCGTTTCAGTCAGCAGCAATTTCTTAACGCAAATTTCGCATGGAACCAGGACGAAACTTCGGTAAAATTTGTCAGAAGTTAACATTTTGTTACATACCCTTATTTCTCTGCTTACGGATGCTCATTTGCTAAAATTGCTATTCCTTGCACGATATTACCCCTCGCTCAATTTACTTGCCTTCTTATCAATCAGCATCGTCCTGCAGACTCGCTTCTTGGATGCGTGAATAAAGAATATATGCGCCTGCTCTGTAAGCCTTGAAATTTGTCAACTGTGAATAGACATTAAAGCAATATAAATCAGTGTTAAAGTGCCCTGTGTTGCACTTATTTACACAACAATGTATAATTTTTAACAATTTGTCAGCGATTTTTAATAATATACTTGCTTTTAGTTACGTAATCATGATATAATTTTTTCGGACTTTTTAGAAAAAAATTATGGAGTGATTAATTAGATGAGAAAAAACAATTACTTATTTTTGGCGATACTGCTTGTTATCATGGCTGGCCTATTTTATATAAGCGGACAGCATCCTAACACTGTTGATCCTGAAACCTATAAGCCTGCCGTATATTCGACTATCGGTGCTTTGCTACCTCCGGTTATCGCAATTGCTTTGGCCTTGATTACTAAGGAAGTATATTCTTCTTTGTTCGTAGGTATCGCAATCGGTGCACTGTTATATTCCAACGGTAATCTTGAGCTTGGTTTAAATACTATGCTTTACAATGAAAACGGCGGCATGATTACCAAGCTGTCGGATAGCGGTAACGTTGGTATTATGGTATTTTTGGTTATTCTTGGTATCATGGTAGCTCTTATGAACAAGGTTGGCGGCAGTGCTGCTTTCGGTCAGTGGGCTTCTAAAAATATCAAGACCCGCGTTGGTGCGCAGCTCGCTACTATTGCACTGGGTGTACTTATTTTTGTCGATGACTATTTCAACTGTCTGACGGTTGGTTCTGTAATGCGTCCTGTTACCGACAGACATCAGGTTAGCCGTGCAAAGCTGGCATATCTTATTGACGCAACTGCTGCGCCGATTTGTATTATTGCGCCGGTTTCCAGCTGGGCTGCAGCTGTAACCTCATCAGTACCTAAAGGCTCTGATATTAACGGCTTTAACATGTTCCTGCAGACTATTCCTTATAACTTCTACGCAATTACTACCTTATCTATGATGCTTCTTTTGACCATCATGAAATTTGATTTCGGCAGCATGAAGGTTCATGAGGATAACGCAAATAAGGGTGACCTGTTTACTACTGCTGCTCGTCCGTATGGTGATGATGATGACAATACCGATAAGCCTAACGGTGCGGTTATTGACCTTGTACTGCCTGTAATTGTACTTATTATCTGCTGTATTATCGGTATGATTTATAGCGGTGGCTTCTTCACAGGCGAAAGCTTTGTTGATGCTTTTGCAGGTGCTGACGCTCCTAAAGGCCTGGTACTCGGCAGCATGGCAACCTTCTTCTTTACCTTCTGCTTCTACATGGTGCGCAACGTAATGACCTTTAAGGAATTTACTGAGTGTATTCCTGCAGGCTTCAGAGCAATGGTTGCGCCGATTATGATTCTGACTATGGCTTGGACTCTGTCCGGTATGACCGGTCTTTTGGGTGCAAAGTTCTATGTGCATGATCTTGTTGCAAACTCTGCTGGTATCCTGAAAATGTTCCTGCCGACAATTATCTTTGTTGTTGCTATGTTCCTTGCGTTCTCTACCGGTACAAGCTGGGGTACCTTCTCTATTCTGATTCCTGTTGTTTGCAACGTTTTCGGCTCTGGTGATACATATGAAATGCTGATTATCTCTATTGCTGCCTGCCTGAGCGGCGCGGTATGCGGTGACCACTGCTCGCCTATCAGCGATACAACGATTATGGCATCCGCAGGTGCACATTCCGACCACGTTAACCACGTTTCCACACAGCTGCCCTATGCTTTGACTGCAGCTTCCGTGTCTGTTGCCGGCTATCTGATTGCCGGCGGTATTGCGTACTTTACGGAAAGCTCCTTAGCGCTGATTGCTTTGCCTATTACGCTGTGCTTATTATTTGTAACATTGCTGGTTATGCGTACTTATATGCGTAAACAGACTGCTTAAATGAAATATTTTATTAACGAAAAGCTGATACAGAAATGTATCGGCTTTTTGTATGTTAAGCATTGCTTATCATAAGCGTTATATTATGCCTTATAAATATAACCGGGAGAGAAAATATCAATTTGCTATTGCCTAAATTTAGTATTATAATATCTATCACTAGCTAAAAGAAAGAGAAGGTATTGAAGATATGCGGACAAGCATGGACATGCTTAATGGTTCCTTATGGGATAAAATATTTAAATTTTCTATGCCGGTAGCTGCAACAGCTATCTTAGAGCAGTTTTTTACCGCTACAGACGTAGTAATTGCCGGCAACTTTGCTAACAGCGACAGAACAGCGGCAATGGCTGCCGTAGGAACAGATTTGCCGATTATCGGTATGATTATTTTTCTGTTCTTAGGACTGGCTTTAGGCTCTAATGTCGTTATTGCACAGTCTATCGGCAGGCGTGATACAGAAGGTGTCAAAAAAGCAGTGCATAATGCTGTATTGATTTCGCTGATTATCGGTATTGCAGTTGCCATACTGGCGCAGTTTGTTGTTGTTCCGATTTTGGAGCTGTTGGAAATACCGGCAGAAGTTTTACCGTCAGCTGTAATTTACCTTAGAATATTTTTCTTAGGCATGCCGATTATTTTGTTGTATAATTTTGAAGCAGCAATCTTCCGCAGTATCGGTGAAACCAAAAAGCCATTGATGGCGCTTATTGCAGCCAGCCTGGTTAATATTGTGCTGGATTTATTCTTTGTCTGCGTATGCAAGCTGGATGTTACCGGTGTAGCGATTGCTACAGTGTTGGCTAACGCGGTTTCTGCTTTGATTCTGCTTCGCTTATTGCTGAAAACAGATTCTATAATTAAGTTGGAATGGAGTAAGCTACACCTTGATATGCCTACGCTGAAAGAAATTGTAAGCATCGGCTTGCCTGCAGGCATCCAAGGCGCAGTTTTCAGCTTGGCGAATGTTGTTATTCAGGGGGCTATCAACAGCCTGGGAACAGAGGTAATTGCTGCCTCCAGCGCTTCACTGATTCTGGAGATGGTAGCGTTCAGTATTTTCAGCTCCTTTACACAGGCGTGCACAACCTTTGTCGGGCAGAATTATGGCGCCAGACAGCTGGCACGTTGTCGCAAGATTTTACGCTTGTGTCTGCTGGAGGATGTTATCTGCACCGGTATTTGCATGCTTATAGTGTTCCTCTTTGGTGACCGGCTTATTGCACTCATTAATGATGATAGTGAGGTTATCAGGCTTGGTTATATCAGGGCTTCTATTGTATTCTGTGCCTACATTTTCAGCCTTTCGTATGATGTTATGTCCGGTTATCTGCGTGGCTTCGGCATATCGTTTTTACCGTCACTGCTTACGATTTTAGGTGTCTGCGGTGTACGCTTCTTGTGGGTTGCCTTTGTTTTCCCGGTGTATCATGATTTCCGTACCTTAATGTATGTTTATCCTGTAAGCATGGGCGTAACTGCGGTACTGATTTTTGCTGCGCTGATGTGGTGCAGGCCGTCCAGGAGATTTGCATAAATACTTTCAGAAGCTGTTTTTTACTGCAGAAAAACATTCTACGTGAAATCTTTGCAGATAAAAAAAGCAATCATGTCCGTTATATTTCGCCGGTACGGAAATGTACCGGCTTTTTTGTGCGCTAAAGCTAACTTTATTGTTTATCCGGTTGGAATTTCAGTATATTTTTGTTATAATGAGTAAAGAGGATTCAAAGGAGGAAGGGCCATGAAAATAGAATTTACAAAAATGCATGGTGCTGGTAATGATTATGTCTATGTAGACTGCACCAAGGAGATGCTGCCGAACCCGGGTGCTATTTCCGAATATGTAAGTCATAGACGCTTTGGTATTGGCAGTGACGGTCTTATCTGCGTTTGCAAATCTGACGTTGCTGATTTCAAAATGCGTATGTTCAACGCTGATCGCAGCGAAGGCAAGATGTGCGGTAACGGCGTGCGCTGCGTAGCTAAATTTGTGCATGACAAAGGTCTGACCGATAAAACTACTATTACGCTGGAAACACTTTCCGGTGTAAAGGAAATTGAAATGGTTGTCGAAAACGGTGAGGTTGTAGGTGCGAAGGTAGATATGGGCAAGCCTGTTTTCCGCGCTACCGAAATTCCGATGAACTGCGACCATTATATTTTTGTTGACCAGGCAATTGTTTTGAATGATAATCATGACGATGTAACCAAAGAAAAAGTTTTCTATAACGGTACGGCAATTTCTATGGGCAATCCGCACTTTGTTACCTTTGTGGATGATGTGGACAGCCTGAACCTGGAAGAGCTGGGACCGCAATTTGAACATCATAAGCTGTTCCCGGAAGGCGTGAACACTGAGTTTGTACAGGTTCTGGACAAGAACACTGTAAAGTTCCGCGTTTGGGAGCGTGGCAGCGGCGAAACCTGGGCCTGCGGTACTGGTGCGAGCGCTGTTACTGTAGCCTGCATTATGCTGAACAAAGCAGGCAAGAAGGGCGAACCGCTCAATGTACACTGCAAGGGCGGCCTGCTCAAGGTTACGCATGAGCTGAATGACCATGTTACCCTGGAGGGTAACGCAGTCGCAGTATTTGACGGCGTAATTGATATTCCTGAGAGTGTTATTAACGAGTAAACAAATTGCTTGAACTACTGGCTGCAGGTATCGCAATGCTTGCAGCTAGTAATTTTTCAGGCGTTTGCTATAAATTTAAAATGATTTAATAATGGGGGTTTTTCAATGGCATTTGTAAACGAAAACTATTGTAACTTAAAAGAAAGCTTTCTTTTTGCTGATATTGCGCACAAGGTAAGCGCTTATGCTGAGGCACATCCGGACAAAAAGATTATCCGCCTTGGTATTGGCGACGTTACCCTGCCGCTGGCAAAATGTGTTGTTGATGCAATGGCGAAGGCTGTAGCAGAAATGGGCGTACAGGAAACTTTCCGTGGCTATGGTCCTGAGCAGGGCTATGATTTCCTGCATGCGGCACTGGTAAAATATTATGCTTCCTTCGGTGTTACCCTGGAAAGCGATGAAATCTTCATCAGCGACGGTGCAAAGAGCGATTGCGCTAATATCACCGATATTTTCAGCAATGCAAACACTATCCTGATTCCTGATCCGGTATACCCTGTATATCTGGATACCAACATTATGTGCGGCCGTCACATTATTTATATGGAAGGCAAGCCGGAAAATGATTTTCTGCCGATGCCGGACGAAAATGTTAAGGCTGACGTAATTTATCTGTGCTCTCCGAACAACCCGACCGGCTCTGCTTATACCAAAGAGCAGCTGGAGCAATGGGTTGCTTATGCACTGAAAAATGATGCTGTTATTCTGTATGATGCTGCTTATGAAGCATATGTAACTGATCCGGCAATTCCGCGCAGCATTTTCGTTATCGAGGATGCTAAAAAATGCGCTATCGAGCTGTGCTCTCTGTCCAAGACTGCCGGCTTTACCGGTACTCGTTGCGGTTACACCGTTGTTCCTCATGCACTGGTTCGTAAAACCGAAAGCGGCAAGGAAATGGAACTGAACAAAATGTGGCTGCGTCGTCAGACTACTAAGTTCAACGGTGTTCCTTACATTATCCAACGCGGTGCAGAGGCTGTGTTTAGCGAAGAAGGCATTAAACAATGCCGCGAAAGCATTGCTTACTATCAGGAAAATGCACGTATTATCATGGAAGGCTTTGATAAGGTTGGCATTAAATATTATGGCGGCGTACATTCTCCGTACATCTGGCTGCAATGCCCGAACGGCATGAGCTCCTGGGAATTCTTTGACTTCCTGCTGGAAAAACTGCAGGTTGTAGGTACTCCTGGCGCAGGCTTCGGCAAAATGGGCGAAGGCTTCTTCCGCCTGACTGCTTTCGGCAGCCGTGAAAATACCATCGAAGCTATGGAACGTATTATTAACGGACTGAAAAAATAAGCTTAAGTATTTCAAGCCGTACTGTTTCTTGCGGGAGATAGTACGGCTTTTATGTAGCAGTGCTCATGTATACATTATATCTGTGTTTGAACTCTTGCTTTTTTGACAGTAATATAGTAAAGTATTACGTAACTTAATAGATAATTTCACAATGAAAGGCGTGTTTTTGATGAACTTGAAGAAATTTTTGAAAGCTGCTCTGTGCGGCGCTATGGTTGTTGCAATGGCTGTTACTGCAGGCTGTGGCGGTGGCGATAAAAAAGCTGACAGCGGCAAAAAGGTATTGAAGGTTGGTATGGAATGCGCATACGCTCCGTACAACTGGTCCCAACCGTCTGCTGACGGCGGCGCTGTAAAAATCGCCGGCTCTAACGAATATGCTTATGGTTATGACGTTATGATTGCTAAAAAATTAGCTGATTCCATGGGCGCTGACCTGGAAATCCATAAAATCGAATGGGATGGCCTGGCTCCTGCAGTAGTAAGCGGCAAGATTGATGCTGCTATTGCCGGCATGTCCATTACCTCCAAACGTAAAGAGTCCGTTGATTTCACTAAACCTTACTACTATGCAACTGTAGTAGCACTGGTTAAAAAGGATTCTCCGCAAGCTCAGGCTAAGAGCGTTGCCGACCTCAAAGGCTCTATTGCTACCTCTCAGCTGAATACCATCTGGTATGACCAGATTGACCAGGTTCCTGACGTTAAAAAGCTGCCTGCTATCGACAACGTTCCCGGCATGATTGTTGCTCTGAAATCTGGCAAATGCAACCTGATCGTAACCGATATCCCGACTGCTAAGGCTGCTGCTTTTGCTAACCCCGAACTGACCATGGTAACCTTCCCTGAAGGTCAAGGCTTCAAAACTTCTAAAGAAGATGTTGAAATCGGTATTGCTATTAAAAAAGGCAACAAGGAACTGGCAGACGCTATGAACAAGGTTCTGGGCGGTATGACCGATGCTGACTTCAATAAGATTATGGATGAAGCTATTAAGAAACAGCCTTTGGCAAAATAAGCTGTATAAGAATGGAATAGCTGCGTTGCAATAACGAGTTACGCCATTTGCAAGGGGCGGCGGTTGTCGCCCCTTTTTGTATTAAATTAAGGTGGTGTATGTAATGCCGGAAACATTTTTTGGCTGGGTAGTTTACCTGCTGCAGCAATATGGCTCTGTCCTGCTGAAGGGCGCGGTCGTTACTCTGCTGCTGGCAGTAGTAGGCACATTTATCGGTTGTATTATCGGCCTTATTGTCGGTGTTATCCAAACAATTCCTTTGGAGGATAATGACAGCAAGGTTAAGAGAACTTTGGTGCGCTGTTTGCAGCGCTTATTAGACGCTTACGTAGAGGTATTTCGCGGTACACCTATGATTGTACAGGCTATGGTTGTTTATTACGGTGCAATGAGCCTGTTTGATATCGATATGTCACCGCTGTTTGCCGGCTTTTTGGTTGTTTCTATCAATACCGGTGCATACATGGCAGAAACTGTGCGTGGCGGTATTGAATCTGTTGACCCGGGACAAAAGGAAGCAGCAATTGCTATCGGTATGGACCATATCCAGACTATGCGTTGCGTTATTCTGCCGCAGGCTCTGCGCAACGTTATGCCGCAGCTGGGCAACAACCTGATTATTAATATCAAGGATACCTCTGTATTGAATGTCATCTCCGTAACAGAGCTGTATTTTGCTTCCAAGTCTGCCGCAGGCGTGTACTACAAATACTTTGAAATTTTTTTCATTACCTGCGTAATTTACTTTATTATGACCTTTACCGCTTCCCGCCTGCTGCGCTGGTTGGAAAGCAAGATGGATGGCCCTAAGGATTATCAGCTGGTTACCTATGACCCGATGATGGATCCTTGCGGTGATATTCCTCTGCCTACTAAGAAGCCGAAAGGACGGTACTAAGCTATGGAAAAGGAACTTTTGTTATCAGTCCATGATTTAAAGAAAAGCTTTGGCGAGCGTGAAATTTTAAAGGGCATCAGCTTCGATGTACGTCGCGGTGATGTTGTCTGCATCATCGGCCCTTCTGGCAGCGGCAAGTCTACGCTTATCCGCTGCGTGAACTATTTGGAGCATCCGACTGCCGGCACTATTGATTACCGTGGTACAGATGTCAACGAAGCTTTCAAAAAGCTCACTATGTATCGTACAAAGGTAGGCATGGTGTTCCAATCCTTTAACCTGTTTAACAATATGACCGTTCTGGAAAACTGCATGGTCGGTCAGGTTAAGGTCCTTGGCAAAAGCAAGGAGGAAGCTCGCACAACAGCACTGAAATATCTGAAGCATGTTGGTATGGATACTTATGTAAATGCCAAACCGCACCAGCTGAGCGGCGGTCAGAAGCAGCGTGTGGCAATCGCACGTGCGTTGGCGCTGGAGCCGGAGGTTCTTTTGATGGACGAGCCGACAAGCGCATTGGACCCGGAAATGGTTGGCGAGGTTCTGCGCGTTATCCGCGACCTGGCTAAGGAAGGCCTGACGATGGTTATCGTAACGCATGAGATGGCTTTTGCCCGTGACGTTTCTAACCGTGTTATCTTTATCGACCAAGGCGTAATTGCTGAGGATGGCGAGCCGCAGGAGCTGTTTACGCATCCGAAGAATAAACGTACACAGGATTTCTTAAGCAGATTTGCTAACGCTTAAGCTAATTTTATAACGTAGCTTTGCTCTCTGTTTCAAGGTATACATTGAAGCAGGGAGCTTTTGTTTTGCGATGAGCTTTTATCATAACCGAGAGATGCAGGAAGAAATTATAAGTCAACGCAGGAATTTTATTTATTGCTGTAGAATTTCTATTAAGGCGAGGAATATCTCTGCTTAGAAAGAGTTAAAGGTAGTGATAAAAATGATGAAGGTTTTGCGAAGTGTTTTGCTTTGCGCTTTACTGTTGACTACTCATACAGCATTTGCCGCTAAGGGCACTCTGTTATATATACCCATGGACAACAGACCGGTGTGCCTTGATTACACAGTGCAGACGATGCAGGCTGCAGGCTGGGATGTACAGCTGCCGCCGGCCGAATATATTGCCGGTGCTCAGTCTGCCGGACAGCCGGAAAAGCTTTTTAACTGGCTGGAGGCTAAGGCCGGTGAATCGGTAGCCATTGTTGCTTCCTCCGATGCTTTGCTTTATGGCGGGTTGGTAGCATCGCGCACACATGAAATTTCGCCGGTGCTTCTGCAGCAGCGTGCTGAACGCTTGGTAGAGTTGAAAAGGCAACACGGCGGACAGAAGGTTTATGTATTTACTACTATTATGCGCTCTCCTAAGGCCAGCAGTGCGCCGACAGAGCCTGCATATTATAAGGAATGGGGCCCTAAGATTTTCCGTTTGGGAGAGCTGGAGGACAAGCTGGAGCTTAAGCAGATTAAGCGCAGAGAGGTAAAGGAGTTGGCGGAACTGCGCAGCAGCATTCCCCGGGAAATACTTGCTGATATGTTTACACGCCGCAGCAACAATATCCGCGCTACGGAGCTTTTGCTGCATGGTGTGGAAAGCGGCGACTTTGATTATATGCTTATCGGACGTGATGATACTGCAGCATATTCTCAGGCACATCGGGAAGCACGCGAGATGGATATTCTGGTAAATGAGCTGCCGAAGGAGAAAATCCGTTTCTTCGCCGGCGCAGATCAGCTTGGCCTGCTGCTTTTGAGCCGTGCTGCCAACCGTCTGCAGTATGAGCTGCCTTTGGTAAATGTAACCTATGCTGCCGGCATGGGTGGTAAAACAGTGCCTACCTACGAGGATGATACTGTGGCCGTTAGTGCCAAGCAGCATATCTATGCGGCAGGTGCCTTCCCGGTATATTCGCGCAAAAATGCGGATTTGGTTTTGGCTGTCAACACTCCTGCCGATGGTGTGACGCATGAGGCGTCTGATGCAAGCAATAGTTATAAGGCATTGCCTGCTACCGTAAATTTCGTTAATAAGGTTGAACGCATTCTTAAGCATAATCATCCTGTGACTGTGGCAGACATCCGTTTTGGCAATGGTGCAGATAATGCTTTGGTCAAGACCTTGTTTGACAAACAGTTGGCATATCGTCTGGCATCCTACGGCGGTTGGAATACCGCAGGCAACAGTCTGGGTTTTGCTCTGGCGCAGGGCCTGCTGCATAAGCAGCTGCCACCGGAAGCAAGAGAAAATCTGCTTAATGTGCGTTATCTTGATGATTGGGCATATCAGGCGAATGTGCGCATGCAAACCTATCAGCAGCTTATCTGGCCTAACTATTGGCCCAACAGCGGACTGAATGAAGAACAGCGTACTGCGGCGGAAGAATATATTACCCGGGAAATCAATAAGGTAAGCAAGCCGTATATGGGCAATACTGCCGAAGAATATAAATTTACGCTGCCGTGGAGCAGAATGTTTGAAGTAAAGGTGGAGCGATAAAATGTCGATGAAGTATACGCTTCGCCTTGCGAAGCTTACGGACGCTGCAGAGCTGCTTGCAATTTACGCGCCCTTTGTTATCAGCAGCAATAGGACGCTCAGTGATGTATCATTTGAATATGAGGTACCGTCGGTAGAAGAATTTACCGAGAGAATCAAAAATATTTCTGCGCACTATCCTTATATAGTTTGTGAGCATGATGGCAGACTGCTGGGTTATGTTTATGCCCATCCTTATATTCAGCGTGCTGCCTATCAGTGGGGTGCCGAGGTAACGATTTATCTGGCACCTGATGGTCAGGGGCACGGCTTAGGCAAGGTGATGTATGAGGCGTTGGAGGCTTTACTGCGTCTGCAGGGTGTAGTTGTGACTTACGCCTGCATTACTGCCAGCAATGAGCACAGCGTCAAAATGCATGAGGCGTGTGGCTACAAAATTGTCGGTACATTTAATAATACCGGCTTCAAGCACGGCCATTGGCTGGATATGGTGTGGATGGAAAAGGTTATTGCCGAATATCCCGAGCAGCCTGAGCTGATCAAGAGAATATGCGAGCTGCCGCCGGAAACCGTAACAGCAGTTTTAAAAGAGGCTTCGGCAAGGCTGCAGTAATAGCTTAGCAGAAAACAGTTTTTGTGTATCAGCGTAACAGTATTTTAAAAAGCTGTTGTAAGATTTTAGCAGAAAAAGAAAAAGCACTGTCAGCTCTATCTGATATAAGAATATCAGTGAGCAGACAGTGCTTTTGTGCTTTTATCAGTTCTTCCAGGGGATAGCCTTTCTCTCCAACCATTGCAGGAACAGGTTAAAGAGCAGGCCGAGCAACGACAATACAATAACTCCGGCCATCAAGCGGTCGGTAATCATCAAATCGCCGTAATGCAGGATGAGGGCGCCGATGCCGACCTGAGCGGCAATCATTTCTGCTGCTACCAGCAGCAGCAGAGATGTGCCGGCGGCAAGGCGCAGGCCTGCGAAAATCATAGGTAAGGCGTTAGGCAGAACAACACTTTTCATCGTTTTCCACCAGCTGGCGTTAAAGCTGACTGCAACCTTGATAAGCAGTGTATCAACATTTTTGACACCGCTGTAGGTGTTCATTGCTACCGGAAAGAAGACGCCGAGCGCAATAATCGTTACCTTCGACAGCTCGCCAATTCCCAGCCAAAGAATGAACAACGGCAGCAAAGCGATTTTAGGGATAGGATAAAGAGCGTTGACAACAGGATTACCGATTTTATCTGCCAGTGCCGAGGTACCGGTAACAAGACCGACTGCAAGGCCGATAAGGCTGCCGACAGCAAAACCGATTAGAATACGGTATATGCTGGCGGCCAGACTAACGCCTATTTCGCCGTCAGCAAGCATGGTAAGCAGGGCGCTGATAATCTGGCTCGGTGCCGGCAAAAACAGAGAAGAAACCAGGCCGCAGCGGCAGATAGCCTCCCAAAAGAGCAGCAGGATGATGATGGAAGCAACGCTTACCCAATGCGGATAGGTCTTTTGCCAATGCGTCATACGGTTGCGTACGATATATTCATTAGCTGCGTCAGCAGCAGTTTTCTTTTCAGGCATTGTCTTCCACCTCCATTAAGGCAGCACGCGCATCCTTGCTGATATGCTCCCAGATGATACGGACAAATTCCGCAATTTCGTCTGTGTGCTCCGTCTTAGCACGGTCGGCACGCGGAATGGTAATCTGCAGTATTTGGCTGACCTTTCCGGGGCGACGCGAAAGCAGTACAACTCTGTCAGCAAGCATTACTGCCTCCTGAATATTATGTGTAACATATAGCGTGGTCAGACGCGTCTTTTCCCACAGCGTTACCAGCTCCTCCTGCATGATGGTGCGTGTTTGCGCATCCAAGGCAGAAAACGGCTCATCCATCAGCAGCAGGTCAGGCTCGATAGCTAAAGCACGGGCAATGCCAACGCGCTGACGCATACCGCCGCTTAATTGGTGTGGGAAGGATTTTTCAAAGCCCTTTAAGCCTACAAGCTCAATGTAATGCTTAATGCGTGCTTCCTTTTCGTCTGCTTTCATGCCTGCTGTTTCCAAACCGAAGGCAATATTATCATGCACATTACGCCAGGGGAAGAGGCCTGTTTCCTGAAAGACGATGCTCATGCGAGGCTCATAGCCAGCGGCGACATCAGTAAATTTTACGTTACCGCTTGTGGGTTCCAAAAGCCCGGCGGTTATATTGAGCAAGGTTGATTTACCACAGCCGGACGGTCCTACCAATGCTACAAATTCTTCCTTATTAATGCTGAGGTTAATATCCTGCAAAACAGGAAGCAGCTTACCGCTGGTGGTGGTGAAATCCTTGCAGATATTTGCGATTTCTAATTTCATTTTCTACCATCCTCCAAAAAGACTGGCGCTAATATATCAGTCGCAGCGTTTTGGTGCTAAAGCATCGTTAACGCATTTTGCAGCTGTTACATTTACGCCAGTCTTGCTTTAATACAATAGTTTATTTCTTCATTGCTTCATCCAGAAAGCTGGTGTTGGCAACATCCTTCGCATCCAGTGTACCGGAAATCATCTTGTTGTCGGTATACCATTTAATCTGGGTTGCAATATCGCTGACAAGCAGCTTGCCGTCCTTATCAATATAGGGCAGGCCTGCTTTAATGTCTTCAGCCGGAGCCTTAACGTATTTGGCTACAATATTAACAACTTCTTTCAGCTTTTTGGCATCCTTCTTTTCTACTGCAGCTTCGTAGTAATAGTTGCAGGCTTTATTGTAAGCACGCATGAAGCGTACTGCCGCATCCTTATTCTTCATAAAGTCAGGTGAGTAGAAAATAGCAGAGGTCTGGTAAGGAATAACGTCGCCAACCTGTACGACCAGTTTGCCGTAGCCTGCTTTTTGCACCTTGGTGATGTTAGGCTCGTTTAAGATACAGCCATCAATCTGCTTGCTTTCCAGAGCAGCCATAACAGCACTGAGCTTGCTCAGGGGAACAATTTCCACATCATTGAGGCTCATGCCCTGGGTTTCCAGCATTCTGCCAAGCATATAATGGAAGGTAGAACCCTTTTGCGTAATACCGATACGCTTGCCCTTCAAATCCTTCAGGCTTTTTACGCCGGCGTTGTAGTTGTCGGTGGTCACAAGCAGTGCAGAAGAGGAATAGCCTTTTTGTTCACGTCCTTTATCCGCAACAATGCCAAGCTTTTGTCCGTTGGCTGCCATGTTATAGAGGCTGACCGTAATGCCGGTAGCGCCGACATCAACCTTAGAGGAAGCAGTGGATACGGCAATCGGATGAGCGGCATCAAACCATTGTGGTTCGATTTCAATACCTTCTTCAGCAAAGAAGCCCTTATCCATAGCAATAAATAAAGGAGCGCTGCTTGTCAGGCGCAGCATGCCAAGGCTTACCTTAGTCTTTTCTTTGGGTGTGTCTTTTTTTGAATCGTTACCGCCACAGCCTGCAGCTAATACTAATAGGCAAAGGCTGAGCAGAAGAGCAACAATTTTCTTCATTAATAAATCCTTCCCTTCTCCCAAAAAATCATAAAATACCGCTTTTATTCTACACTATTTAACAATAAAAAGCAGTAATATTAATGAAAAAATCGTTTTGAGAAATAAGAAAAAGCCTTTTTGTACGAAATGCAACAGAATTTGACGATGTTTGTGGTACCTTTATGTAAAAAATCTGTGTTTTAACAGCTACTTATAACAAAAAAATGCTATAATATAATAGTACGTTTGAAGAAAGGACGTGAAGACGTGAAGATAAAATGGATGGTGCAAGGCCTGGCCTGCAGCAGCGTACTTTTCTGCAGCACTATTGCTGCAGCCGCTGACACGCTGTTGGCGCAGGTGCCGCTGCAGCTGACTGCAGAGCAGACTGTTACTGCTGAGCTTTGGGGGGACAGGCTGTCTAACGGCTACGCCAATGATCTGCTTGTTATGATTAAGGATAAGGACAAGAAGCTTTTGACGGCTCATGCACCTTCTATTAAGGGCGGATATAATTGCCAACTGCAGCCTATTAAGCTGTGGGCGGGCAAAAGCGCCAGACAGCAGCTGCTGGTGAGTGCTGCTCAAGGAGATTGGCATGCGCCAAGTGAATACCGGGTGCTTTCCTTTGCCAATAAGAAAAATGTGCGTGAGGTCTTTGGCGCTGCCGAAAGCATGGGACTGGTGACGCAAGCTTTTGCCAAGGACGGTAAAATGCATGTAGCTTTAATCGACGGCAATAAGTCGGATTTGACACCGGCAGGAGGCAGTGAGGTTGAAGACGGTAAGCTGGAGTATGGCGGTTTGCATTCGCTGGTGGCACACGATGTAGATAATGACGGCGCTGATGAATTGTTGGGCTGTCAGCAGCTGGTGCAGAAAAAACAGCCTCTGGCAGATGTGGGCGCTATCTGGAAGCAGGACAAGAAAACTAAGGAATGGAAACAGTTTTCCCTGACCATTATGACGCTTGCGCCTACGCCTAAGGATAATACCGTAAATGATGGCAAGGATTTTGCTGCCGGCACTATATTGGTACGCAAGATGGTAGTTCCCGGCGGTGAAGCAACCTTCCCGGTTTTTGCCTGTAAGGATGTAGAGCTGCAAAATAAAATGAATAAGCTGCTGCAGGATGAGTGCAAAGAATATCTGGAGCATTTTTATAAGGGTGAGGCAGATATGGCATTTAAGGTGATGCGTGCCGATGAACAGATTCTGAGCCTGCAGCTGATCAGCGGTAAAAACAGCTTCATTCATCATCAGATAAATATTAATCCGCAGACTGCCGAAAAAATAAGCTTGGATGAAGTGCTTAACGTAAAGGATAAGGATTTGCTGCCGCTGCTTAATCTGCTGAATACCAATAAGAAGGTTGTATATAAGGACAGACTGCCGGATGAATGGTATATTGAAGGAGATAATCTGTTTTTGATGCAGCGTATTGATGGCGTAGACCAGGTATCGGGTTTTGCTATGGGCAATCTGCATAAATTTTTGCTGAAAAAAGAGCTGTTGAACAGCAAAAACTGACTGGTCAGTCAGCAAAATTTGTGAGACGAAGCTAAGTGAAGAAAATGCAAGAAAAAGCGGCGAAAACTGTTTAAATGAAGTTTGCATTTCTGAAAAATGTCCATTATAATAGTAGTATTCTGAAACTGGAGCAGGAATATTTTCAGGTAAAGGTGCTATCGACAATATAGCAGTATCATTTGTCATTATATATATTGAGTAGTTTCAGAGTGAAGGTGAAGGAGGTTTTTTTATGTTAAGTTTTATTCGCTCCGGCCGTGCAAGAAAAGCAATGGCTGCGGCGCTGGCGGCAACCTTTGTACTGAGCGTTGCAGGCTGTGGTCAAAAACAGCAGCAGGGCGGCAATAAGGCAGCTTTGGTTAAAACCATGAAGGTTATTAAGCGTGACACCCCTCTGGTATATGATTATACAGGCTTTGTACAGGCTCAGCAGGAAATGGAGCTGAAAGCTCAGGTAAGCGGTCAGATTACAGCCAAGTATTTCAAGGGCGGTGACAATGTAAGTGCAGGCCAGACCTTGTATGCTATTGACCAGCGTACTTATCAGGCCAACGTGCTCAATGCGCAGGCAGGCCTGGCTAATGCCCGTGCGGCTCTGGCTAACGCAGCTCTGAATGCAGAGCGTTACAGCACCTTGTATGCACAGAATGCAATTTCCAAGCAGGTTCTTGATAACGCTATTATGCAGCGCGACCAGGCACAGGCTTCTGTAAACGCGCAGGAAGCAATTCTGGAAAATGCTCAGATTAACATGACCGATACCAGCGTTTCCGCTCCGTTCAGCGGTCGTATTGATACTACCGCGCTGGAGGTAGGCAACTATGTAACCGCAGGTCAGACTACTTTGGCAAAAATCAGTAACACTGACCCCGTATTCGTACAGTTCAGCATCGCTGAACCGGAATATCTGAAGCTTTCCGGTTCTCATGATAACAGCGGCGCTGCTTCTCTTGACAACCTGACCGTTGTTCTGAGTGATGGCAGTACCTACGATTTAAAAGGCACTGTAGCAGAGGTTAACCGTGGTATCAATGATAACACCGGTACTATGACTGTTAAGGCTTTGTTCAGAAACCCTGCACATCGTCTGCTGCCGGGCATGTTTGCTCACGTACAGGCAACCGCAGGCACCAAAAAGGATGCTCTGTTGATTCCGCAGCGTGCAGTTGTTGAATTAATGTATAAGAAATTTGTTTATGTTGTTGGCAGCGATAACAAGGTTACCATGAAGGAAGTAACTCTTGGTCCTTCTGTTGGCCGTTTCTACATGGTTGAAGGCGGTCTGACCGGCGATGAGACAATCGTAGTTGAAGGCACCGGTAAGATCAGACAGGGTGCTCAGGTTAACCCGCAGCCGATGACTGAGGCTGATTTGGATACTACTGTTGATAACAGTGCTACCGCTGGCAAGAAGCAATAAGGAGGTTGGCTAGATGGCTCGTTTCTTTATTGATCGCCCTGTATTTGCGATAGTACTGGCGATTATTATTACCTTATTGGGTACGATTGCCGGCTTCAGCCTGCCTATCGCCCAATATCCTAACATTACTAAACCGCGTATCAGCGTAAACACCAACTATGTCGGTGCGAGTGCTGATATCGTTGAAAAGGCTGTAGCACAGACCATTGAGCAGAAGGTCAGCGGCGTAGAAAATATGCTGAACATGTCCTCCGTAAGCACCTCCAGCGGTGAATACAGCCTCGATGTTGAGTTTAACCTGGAGAAAAACGCAGATATCGCTTCTGTAGAGGTACAGAACCGTGTATCCCAGGCAACCAGCTCTCTGCCGAGCGAGGTTTCCGGCTACGGTGTAACCACTGCTAAGGAATCTGCCGAGACCATTATGTATTTTGGTCTTTATTCTCCGAACAATACCTATGATGCTATGTTCTTAAGAACATATGCGGATGCAAACTTCCTTGATGCAGTAAAGCGTGTTAAGGGCGTATCTACCGTTGGCGAATATGGTCCGGAATATGCAGTCCGCATCTGGCTGAATCCTGAAAAAATGGCACAGCTGGGCGTAACCGTAACCGATGTTTCCAACGCTATCAAAACACAGAACGTACAGGCTGCGGTTGGTTCTATCGGTAACCGTCCTACTGTTGACAAGCAGGAGCGTACCTATTCTGCAAGTGCGCAGGGACGTCTGAACACACCTGAGGAATTCGGCAACGTAATTATCCGTTCCAACAATGGCGATAACCTGAAGCTGAAGGATATCGCAACTATTAAAGAAGGTCCGCGTAATGACCTTATTACCAGTAAGCTCAACGGCGGCGATTCCGTTGTATTCCCGGTATCCTTGACCTCCGATGCGAATGCTATCGAAACTGTTAAGAATATCCGCGAGGTATTAAAGGACGCAGAAAGCCGTTTCCCTGACGATATGAAGCTGGTTGTTATTCAGGATAACACCCAGTTTATTACCGAATCTTTGGAGAAGGTTGCGCATACCTTCGTCGAAGCTTTGATTCTGGTTATTTTGGTAGTATTTATGTTCCTGGGCAGCTGGCGTGCAACCTTGATTCCTATTTTGGCTGTACCGGTATCCTTGGTTGGTACCTTCGCTTCCTTTGTAATTTTGGGCTTTACTATCAACACTTTGACTGCCTTTGCGATGATTCTGGCTATCGGCCTTGTTGTCGACGACGCTATCGTTGTAGTAGAAGCGGTTGAGCATCATATTCAGGAAAACGGTATGTCTCCTAAGGAGGCAACCTACCGCGCTATGAACGAGGTTTCCGGCCCTGTTGTGGCTATTGCCTTCGTACTGTCCGCAGTATTTATCCCTGTAGCCTTCACCGGCGGTACTGTTGGTGAATTGTATAAGCAGTTTGCGATTACGATTTCCGTATCCATGATGCTTTCTGCTATCGTTGCTTTGTCCCTGACTCCTGCGCTTTGCTCCTTGATTCTGGTGAAGAAGGAGGAGGCACCGAAGGGCTTTATCGGCAAGGCCGTGAAAGCATTTGACGATTGGTTTGCCAAAACTCTGGCTAAATATGTTAAAAACGTTGAAGGCTGCATCCGTAAGTCTAAACTGATTCTGACCTGTCTTGTTGTTGTTGTTATCTGCATCGGTTTCCTGGCAAAGGCAACGCCGACAGGCTTTGTACCGAACGAGGACCAGGGCATGACTGCTGTATCCATCGCTTTGCCTGAGGGTGCTTCCAGTAACCGTACGCAGCAGATTATGGCAGGCCTTGCACAAAATATGAGAAAGCTCCCCGGCGTTAAAAACGTTATGGAGGTTAGCGGTATTGATATCCTGTCCATGGGCCAGAAGGCTAACGCCGGCCTGGCAGTAGTTACTATGGAGGACTACAGCAAGCGCAGCAACAGCGTACAGGATGTTATTCCGATGATTTTCGGCATGGGCGCACAGATTCCTGATGCAACTGTTATGGCCTTCCAGCCGCCTTCTCTGCCCGGTGCTTCAAGTACCGGTACTCTGAGTCTTTATCTCATGAACCTTGGCGGTGAGGACGTTAACACTATGGGTGAGCGTGCTAACGAATTTTTGGCTGCTTGCCGCAAGCGTCCGGAAATCGGTATGCTGTACACTACCTTGAACACCAATACTCCTATGTATCAGTTTGAGGTTGACCGTGATAAGGCACAATCCCTGAACGTCCCTGTATCTACTGTTTATTCCGCATTGCAGGCGTTCTTAGGCGGTAACGAAATCAACGATATCAATAACTTCGGCCGTACCTGGAAGGTTGTTATGCAGGCTGATGAAAAATATCGTACCGGTGTAGAGGATATGCGTTACTTCTTTGTACGCAGCAATGACGGCAAGTCTATTCCGCTGAATACACTTGTAAAGCCTACTCCTAAGAACAGCTCTGTTGTTATGACACGCTTTAACGGTGCCAGTGCGATTAAGATTTCCGGCGACCCTGCCAGCGGTTATTCCTCCGGTCAGGCTATGGCTGCTATTGAAGAGGTTGCTAAGCAGGTTCTGCCTAATACCTATACCTACGAATGGACCGGTCAGAGCCTTGATGAGATTGAAGCCGGCAGCCGTTCCACTCAGATTTTCATTATCTCTCTGATTTTCGTATTCCTTTGTCTGGCAGCTCTGTATGAAAGCTGGACAATTCCTCTGGCAGTACTGCTGTCTGTACCTTCCGCAGTTTTCGGCTGCTTCCTGGTACAGTATGCACGTGGCCTGCAGAATGACGTTTATATGCAGATTGGTCTGATTACACTGATTGGTCTGGCAGCAAAGAACGCTATTCTGATTGTCGAATATGCTAAGATGAATATGGAGCAGGGCATGGATGTTGTACATGCGGCTGTTGAGGCTGCTCATGTCCGTCTGCGTCCTATTCTGATGACATCCTTCGCCTTCATCTTAGGCTGTCTGCCTCTGGCTATTGCTACCGGCCCGGGCGCCGGTGCGCGTGTATCTATGGGTAATGCCGTAGTAGGCGGTATGACTATCGCTACTCTCTTTGGTATCTTCCTGATTCCTGTACTCTTTGTAGTTGTTGAACGCTTCTTCAGCCGCAAAAAGAAAGGGACTCCCGAAGACAATGTAACCGAACAGCTGTAATGCTGCTAAAAAACGCCGCTCGTTTGAGCGGCGTTTTTAATTTTCAATAGCTGGTGTTAGGCAGTAAAATACATATTTTTAATTTTATACATAAATAATAGCATAGAAGTTAATGGCTATTCTGACTTGAAAAGCAAGCTCTTTGAGCTTGCTTTTTTAAGTTACATAAGTAAACTAATCCCTTACAATAACAAAAATGCTTTTTAAATTTTAATAACAATAACAAATTTAAAACGAATACAATCTGTAAGTAAACTAAGACCGCCCGTTTATTATGTGTGACATAAGCAACGGAATAACAGCAGAATTATTTTTATACTTAATTCAGCAAGGCAAAAAGGGGTGTTTGAAGTCAAATATCCGGAAGCATATTGCGGTAAATATTATATTTAAATTTATTTGGAAGGGGTGATTTATATGGGTTCCGTAACAACTAATCCGTGGCTGATTTCTATTATCAACATGACAATCGTTTTTGGTGTGCTCATTGCTTTAGGTGTACTGATGAGTATGATTCAGTTGGTTGACCCTACTAGAAATAAGCGTTGAAGCAAGTGATGCCATGTCTAATCTATTAAAAAATGCACTTATTTTCCCGATATGGGCAAGAGGAGGATTATTCTATGTTTGAGGCATTTATCGTCGCTATGGCTTCTGTTTGGGCAGATTCAGGTTTTTCTGCTCTGACAAGTGGCAACATAATTATGATTTGCGTTGGTCTGGTTCTGCTTTATATGGCTATTGCCAAAGGTTTTGAGCCTTTACTGTTGTCTCCAATCGCTTTTGGCTGTATTTTGGCTAACATTCCTAAAAACGGTTTTGAACAGCCAGGCGTTATGTCCGTTATTATGTACGGTATTCACCACGAAGTATTTCCGCCGCTGATTTTCCTGGGTGTTGGCGCAATGACAGACTTCGGTCCGCTGATTGCCAATCCTAAAACCTTGCTTTTAGGTGCTGCTGCTCAGATTGGCGTATTTGTATCCCTGATGGGTGCTATGGCTTTGGGCTTTACTGTACAGGAAGCGTCCGCTATCGGTATTATCGGCGGTGCTGACGGCCCAACAGCTATTTATCTGGCAGCTAAAATGGCTCCGCATCTTTTGGGTGCTATTGCCGTTGCAGCTTATTCCTACATGTCCCTGGTACCGCTGATTCAGCCGCCTGTAATGAAGCTGTTTACTACCGAAAGAGAACGTAAGATTGTTATGGAGCAGCTGCGTCCGGTAAGTAAATTCGAAAAGGTCGTTTTCCCGATTATGTGCACCATCGTTATTTCTCTGCTGCTGCCGCCGGTAACAGCTTTGATCGGTATGCTGATGCTTGGTAACCTGTTCAAAGAAGCAGGCTGCCTGGACCGTCTGAGCGACACCGCACAGAATGCATTGATGAACACTGTAACTATCATGTTGGCTACCGGTACCGGTCTTACCATGAGTGCTGATGCTTTCCTGAACTATCAGACTATACTGATTATCTGCTTAGGTCTGGTTGCCTTTGCTGCAGGTACCTGGGGCGGTGTAGTATTCGGTAAGATTATGTGCATGGTAGATGGTGGCAAAACTAATCCGCTTATCGGCAGTGCCGGTGTATCCGCAGTTCCTATGGCTGCCCGTGTATCTCAGATTGTCGGTCAAAAGGCTAACCCGGCAAACTTCTTATTAATGCATGCTATGGGTCCTAACGTAGCAGGCGTTATCGGTACTGCAGTTGCTGCAGGTACTATGCTGGCTATGATTGGCCCTGTTGCTAAATAAGCAGTTATTGTGATAACTCTCCCTAAAAAAGTAAAGCCCGTCCGATTTTTACCGGATGGGTTTTGCTTTTATTTAACTTTAAATAGACGTGCATTCATTAGGCTGTGCCTGTTTGAAAGCAAAAAAATAACCAGTTCGCAGCTGGTTATTTTTTATTGCCAAAACTAAATTCGCAGTCGTTTCAGCATTCTCCCAATCTCTCTAAAGACAAATTGAAAACTGAGAGGATATTAAATTGTTGCTTTGCAGTATTTATTTTAGCAAACTCAAAATGACAATCTGTTGCACAGGCAACAAAAACGATTAATGAACTTTTGAAATAGTATAGAAGTTAAAGTGAAATGATTATGTAAATAAAGTAACTGTTTTACAAAAAACAGTGTGACCTGTGCAACAGAAGATAAAAAAATATAACTTTATACTTATTAAAGTAAGATAAGCATCACGCTTATAGAACCTAGTTCCCCTTTAATTATCTTAGGAAGAGGTGATAAACAGTGGGTCCTGTAACAACAAATCCATGGCTGATTGCCATAATCAACATGACCATTGTCTTTGGAGTTCTAATCGGATTAGGCATGTTGATGAGTTTAATCCAGGTAGTTGATCCTACCAAGGCTAAATAAGATTTAGCTGTAAAAAAGGTTTCAAAGCAGTGCTGCTGCTTTAAGCAGCTTCATAAGAAGAAATGACATTTTCTGATGTTCTGCTTGCGTTGCAAAGCAGACCACAGGTAGACTAGGGGAGACTGTGGTGATACAGTTAAAATGAAAGTGTTGTAGCATTATTGTGGAGCTTATTTGCACTTATAACATCCCAATTAAGGGAAACAAGGAGGAAAAATTCACATGTTTGAGGCATTTTTTGTTGCTTTGTCTTCTGTATGGGCAGACTCCGGCTTCTCTGCACTGACAGGCGGTCATGTAATCATGATCTGCGTTGGTCTGCTTCTGCTTTATATGGCTATTGCTAAAGGTTTCGAGCCTTTGCTGCTGTCCCCGATTGCTTTCGGTTGTATTCTGGCTAACATTCCTAAAAACGGTTTCGAAGAACCTGGTGTTATGTCCGTTATTATGTACGGCATTCACCACGAAGTATTCCCGCCGCTGATCTTCTTGGGCGTAGGCGCTATGACCGACTTTGGTCCTCTGCTGGCTAACCCGAAAACCCTGCTCCTGGGCGCTGCTGCACAGGCTGGCGTATTCGTAGCTCTGCTGGGCGCTATGATGCTTGGCTTCTCCGTACAAGAAGCTGCTGCTATCGGCATCATCGGTGGTGCTGACGGCCCGACTTCCATCTACCTGGCTGCTAAAATGGCTCCTCAGCTGTTAGGTGCAATCGCAGTTGCTGCTTACTCCTACATGTCTCTGGTTCCGCTGATTCAGCCTCCTATCATGAAACTGTTCACCACTGAAGCTGACCGTAAAATCGTTATGGAGCAGCTGCGTCCGGTTTCTCACTTCGAAAAAGTTGCATTCCCGATCATGTGCACCATCGTTATCTCCCTGCTGTTACCTTCCGTAACCGCTCTGATTGGTATGCTGATGCTTGGTAACCTGTTCAAAGAAGCTGGCTGCCTGGATCGTCTGTCCGACACCGCACAAAACGCTCTGATGAACACCGTAACCATCATGCTGGCTACCGGTACTGGTCTGACCATGAGCGCTGAGTCTTTCCTGAACGCTAAGACTCTGCTGATCATCGTTCTGGGTCTGGTTGCATTCGTAGCTGGTACTGCTGCCGGCGTTATCTTCGGTAAGATCATGTGCATTGTAGACGGTGGCAAGACCAACCCGTTGATTGGTTCCGCTGGCGTTTCCGCAGTTCCTATGGCTGCTCGTGTATCTCAAAAAGTTGGTCAGAAAGCTAACCCGGCTAACTTCCTGCTGATGCACGCTATGGGTCCTAACGTAGCAGGCGTTATCGGTACTGCAGTTGCTGCAGGTACCATGCTGGCTATGATCGGTCCTGTTGGCAAATAATCATTAGCTAACTTCAAGAGCTCACACATTAGTGTGAGCTCTTTTTTGTATCTAAAATGTAAATTTTATTGTCGGTGATACTCTTAGCCTCATATTTATAGTATAATAAAAAGGAACTGTTCAAGAATTGAATAGCATTTCTTTACTAGAGGAGTCTTGAGTATATGCAACGTTTTAATCTGACCAGACAGTTTTTTAGGGATGTCTGGTACCTTACGAAAAGCTATTGGCAATCCGAAGAGAAGAAAAAGGCTTTCTTTTTATTGGGCTGTATTATAGCACTTACACTTGGCGTGGTTTATATGCTTGTTTTGCTTAACCAGTGGAATAACAGCTTCTACAGTGCCTTGCAAAACTATGATGCAAAGAAGATTTTTGATGAACTCATTCATTTTTCGTGGTTAGCTGCTATTTATATCTTATTGGCAGTATACTCATATTATCTGCAGCAGACATTGATTTTGAATTGGCGTCGTTGGCTGACAACGCGTTTTATCGACATCTGGCTGCAAAACAAAACATACTACAATCTGCAGATGTTCGGTAAGGATACGGATAACCCTGACCAACGTATCAGTGAGGATGTGCGTCAGTTTGTTGAAATGACCTTGAGCTTTGGTATAGGGATCCTCAAGGCGTTTTGCACGTTTGCATCATTTGTTGTCATTTTATACAATCTTTCCGGCAGTCTTAGCTTTACCTTTATGGGTAAGACATGGACGATTAATGGCTACATGCTGTGGGCATCACTGCTATATTCTGTAATTGGTACCTATATTACCCACATTGTTGGTCGCAAGCTGGTAAAAATCAACTTCATCCAACAGAAATATGAGGCGGATTTCCGTTTCAGTATGATTCGCCTGCGTGAAAGTGCGGAAAGCGTTGCCTTCTACCGTGGTGAGGCGCAGGAAGGCAGTGTCTTTAAGCAGCGCTTTAAGATGCTTCTTGATAATTTCTGGAAGCTGGTTAATAAGCAAAAGCAGCTTGTTTTCTTAAACTCCGGTTATTCACAAATCGCAATCATTTTTCCCTTTGTTGTAGCCATGAACCGTTATCTTACGAAAGAAGTAACACTAGGCGGACTGATGCAGGTTGCCAGTGCCTTTGGCCGTGTGCAGGATTCCCTTTCGTATTTTGTTGATATGTACAGCAGCATTGCTCAATGGCAGGCTGTTGTTATGCGTTTAACTTACTTCGGCCACCATATGCACGAGGTTTCTCAGCAGGCGGAACGCTTTCATGTGGAACGCTTTGCTGCTGCAGATGTTGTTGAGGTTAACGATATGCAGATAAATCTGCCGGACGGAAAACCGCTTCTGGAAAATATCAGCTTTACACTGCATCCGGGGCATAATGTTTTGATTAAGGGTGTCAGCGGCAGCGGTAAAAGTACCTTGCTGCGTGCAATCTCCAGTATTTGGCCCTTTGTCGACGGCAAAATCTTTCTTCCGTCACGTGATAAGCTGATGTTTATTCCGCAAAAGCCTTATTTGCCATTAGGCACACTGCGTGCTGCCCTTAATTACCCGGGAAATAAACCGATTGATGATACTGAATTGATTTATCTGATGGATTTGTGCCAGATTGGTTATCTTAAGGATAAGCTCGATTTGGAGGCTGACTGGAGCCATGTGCTTTCTGTCGGTGAGCAGCAGCGTTTGGCCTTTGTACGTGCCCATATTCAGCAGCCACAGTGGCTTTTCCTGGATGAAGCAACCTCTGCTTTGGATGAAGACACTGAGGCGACTATGTACAGCCTGCTACAGGAGCGTTTACAGCAGACTACTGTTGTCAGTGTCGGTCATCGCAGTACGCTGAATAAATATCACGAGCTTGTTTTACGCTTAAATAAATCAACTCGTCAAGTTACTCTTGAAAAATTATAAGGAGGTTTTCTTATGCTGCCATTGCAAATTGCAGAAAATATTTATGACGTTGGTGTTCAGGATTGGGCTGTGCGTGATTTTCACGGCTACAAAACAGAGAGAGGTGCAACCTATAACTCTTACCTGATTATGGATGAAAAGATAACCTTGATTGATACTGTTAAAGTGCCCTTTACCGAAGAGCTGCTTGATAATATCAGCAAGGTAACACCGTTGGATTCCATTGACTATATTGTCATCAACCATGTTGAGCCTGACCATTCCGGTGCTATGCCTGCGTTAGCCAAGGCTTGCCCCAAAGCAAAGTTCTATATTACGATGCAAGGTAAAAACGAGGCGATTCAGCATTACGGAGATATTTTTGATTTTGAGGTTGTTAAAGACGGAGCAACCCTAAATATCGGCAAGCGTACCTTAACCTTCGCTTCCATGGCAATGCTGCATTGGCCTGACAGCATGGCAACCTATAGTGAGTATGATAAAATACTTTTCTCTAATGATGCCTTTGGTCAGCATTATGCTACCAGTAAGCGCTTTGACTGTGAAGTAAATCAAGACGAGCTGTTCTACGAAGCTAAAAAGTATTTTGCCAACATTCTCTGGCCTTATGCTAAGCTGATTGGCAATGCGATGAAAAAGTTGGGCGGTCTGGATATTAAAATGATTGCGCCTTCCCATGGTGTAATCTGGACGGAGCATATTGCCGATATCCTGCGTTGCTACAGCGAATGGGGCAGCGGCGTAAAGGATGGCAGCCTTGTTATTGCCTATGACAGCATGTGGGGCGGTACGGAAAAGCTGGCACGGGCGATTGCGCGCGGTGCTGCTAATGCCGGAGTTGTAGTTAAGGTATTTAAAATGGGCGCTACTCCCAACAGTACGGTAGCAGCAGAGCTCTTTACTGCCTCCGGTTTTTTGGCAGGATCTTCAACTCTTAATTGCAGCATGCTGCCCAATATGGGGTCACTCCTCATTTACCTTAAGGGACTTGGCGCTAAGGGTAAAAAGGCTGCTGCCTTCGGTACCTTTGGCTGGGGCGGTGGTGCGCAGAAGGATATGGAGGAGCTGCTGGCAAAAAGCTGCTTCGATGCGGTAGAACCCGGTTTTAACTGCAAATGGACGCCGCAGAAGGCTGAGCTTGAAGCTGCAGAAAAGTATGGTTATGAATTTGCCCTAAAAATAAAAGCTGAATGAGCTGTGAATTTTGTGTAAAACAAATATATTTACTAATAAAAAAAGTACACAAATAACGATAATAGTGTATAATAGTATTATAACAATGAAAGCGAGGTCTTATGATGAATAAGAAAGCTGAAGTTTACAAGAAATTCCTTGAAGAAAACAAAATTAACTGGGGCGATGTATTCGAAGTTCCGAAGGCAGACGAGGTTCCGGAAGAAAGCTTCATGCATCCCGTTGTTTTCCGTTCCGCTATCGGCATCCAAGGTCAAAACCTGCCGACTATGCTGGTAATTGACGACAGCATCTATGTAATGCTGCAGGTTCGCGTTGGTGCAGGCCTGGTTAAAGAAGCCAACAAGGCTGCTGTTCTGGCACATCTGAACGCTCTGAACGAAAACTACAAGGTATTCAAATATTATGCTGATGAAGCAGGCAATATCATCATTGAAAGCTGCATTCCTTCTACTGACGAGCAATTCGTACCGCAAATGATTCATGCAGTAATCGATGTTATTGTTGACCACCTTAACACTGAATATCCTAAGCTGATGAAAGCTGTTTGGGCTGAATAAGTTAAATAAAATAATATGGTACTTTCTTGATAAGGGGAGTAGCCGGCACAAGCCTTAGGGCTGGTGTTTACACTGCCGTCAGTACGATTCGGAAGAATCCGGCTTTGTAATTAAGTGGCGAGACTTTGTTGTAAAATTTGTATTTTACAGCATTGTCTCGCCCTTTTTTATTATATAATATAAGGTGAAGAGTGTACTTGCACGATTTGCCGCAATTTTCGACAAGTAGCAGACGCAAGGTCAAAGGAGGAAGACAATGAGTAAATATGGCTTAAGCAAGGAGCAGATTGAAGAGTCACGGCGCAAGTACGGTGATAATACGTTGACGCAGCCGCCGCGGGAAACATTTTTGAGCAAGCTGCTGGGGAATTTTCAGGATCCCATTATCCGCATCCTGATAGTAGCACTGCTGGTAAATGCTTTTTTCGTGTATCTTGGTCATGGTGATTGGATTGAAACAGCAGGTATTTTCCTGGCGATAATTTTGGCAACCTTTGTTTCTACCTGGTCCGAATACAGCAATGAGAATGCCTTTCAAAAGCTGCAGGAGGAGGCGAGCCGTATCCGCTGCAAGGTGTGGCGTGACGGCGAACCGGAGGAAATTGCTATTGATGATGTTGTAGTCGGTGAGGCAATTATTCTGGAGGCAGGCGATAAAATACCGGCGGACGGCATTTTGCTGGAGGGAACGCTGAAGCTAGATCAGGCAGCGTTGAACGGTGAAAGCGAGGAAGCTAAAAAAACTGTTGCACCTGCCAACTTTCAATGGGATGACGGTAAAATTGATTTTCTGGATGAACATAAGCTGTTTCGAGGCAGCGTTGTGGTAGAAGGCACTGCTGTGATGCAGGCTGTAAAGATAGGTGATAATTCCGTTTATGGCCAGCTTACGCAGGAGCTGAAGGATGATGAACGTGACAGTCCGCTGAAGCTGAAGCTGAAAGGATTGGCAGAGCAGATAAGTAAATTCGGCTATGCCGGCGGTGTGCTGATAGCAGTAGCGGTAATGCTGCATAAAATATATCTGGCAGGCAGCTTTGCAGCATATTTTGCTGATATGACAACAGTAATTGCCGATTTGGTACAGGCTGTAATTTTGGCGATTATTATTATCGTTATGGCAGTACCGGAAGGCCTGCCGCTGATGATTGCGATAGTTTCTTCGCTCAATATGCGCAAAATGCTGCATGACCATGTATTGGTGCGTAAGCTGGTCGGTATTGAAACAGCAGGCAGCCTGAACCTGCTGTTTACTGATAAAACAGGCACTATTACTAAAGGACAGCTGGAGGTAGTACGCTTCCTGACCGGCGATTTACAGGATATTACCGAATTTACCGCATTGCCTGCACGTCTTAAGGAGCTGACCTGTCAGCAGATTTTGCTTAATACCTCATCTACCGTTACCGACGGCAAGATTGTCGGCGGTAATATGACGGAAGCAGCGTTAAACAATTATGTCGGTACCTATCGTTTGCCACAGCTGCCGCAGCGTCAGCGCTTTATTCCGTTTAACAGTGCCAATAAATACTCCTGGGCGCAGGTTGCTCCCTCTGATGGCGGCGCAGCATATTGCCTCATTAAAGGCGCACCGGAAAAGCTGCTGCAGGCTACCGATTGGTATTGGTCAAAAGATGGCAGCCGTTTGCCGTTGACTGATGATATGAAAGCAGCTCTGGATAACAGAATGCTGGAGCTTGCGGGACAGGCAATGAGAATGCTGGCCTTGTGCACCTATGAGGGAGTACCTGCTGAGAACCTGCCGGATAAAGGACTGACGCTTGCCGGTGTTGTTGCCATCCGTGATGACGTGCGTCCGGAAGCAGTAGAGGCTATTAAAGCAGTACAGCAGGCCGGTGTACAGGTAGTAATGATTACCGGTGACCGCAAGGAAACAGCGGTGGCAATTGCCAAGGATGCGGGTCTGCTGCAAAGTGCGGAGGATGTAGTCTGGACATCCGACGAGCTGGCACAGATGAGTGATGATGAGGTCAAGGCTAAGCTGACGCATCTGCGTGTAGTGGCACGTGCTTTACCGATGGATAAATCGCGCCTGGTGCGCTTGGCGCAGGAGCTGAATTTAGTAACCGGTATGACCGGCGACGGCGTAAATGATTCGCCGGCGCTGAAAAAGGCTGATGTCGGCTTTGCTATGGGCAGCGGTACAGAGGTGGCCAAGGAAGCAGGCGATATTGTTATCATGGACGATAATTTCCTCAGCATCAAGCAGGCAATTTTGTACGGAAGAACAATTTATAATTCTATCTGCAAATTTATTGTCTTCCAGCTGACGATTAATTTCTCGGCTGTGGCAATTAACTTCATTGCCCCCTTTATCAATATTGATGAACCGTTGACGATTACGCAGATTCTCTGGATTAACCTGGTAATGGATACCCTTGCTGCGCTTGCTTTCGGCGGCGAGCCGGCATTGGCGCAGTATCTGTGCGAGGCACCGAAACGCCGCAGTGCGCCGCTTGTCAGCAAAAAGATGCTTACGAGTGTTATTGTAAGTGGTCTTTATATGACGATTGTGGGCATTGCCTTTTACAAGAATGCGTGGGTTGACCATTTGTTCCGTGATGCCGATAACCATATTTATACCTATACAGGCTTCTTCTGCGCCTACATTTTCATGGCAGTTGCCAATGGCTTTAATGTGCGTACTGACGGTTTGAACCTGTTAAAGAATATCAGCCTGAACAAGGGCTTCTTACAGGTAATGGCGCTGATTGTTGCAATTCAGGTGCTGCTGACCTTTGTTGGTGGGCGTGTATTGCGTACAACACCGCTGAATGCGCATGAATGGGGCGTTGTCGTCCTGTTTGGCGCTTCCATTATCGTTGTTGATTTACTGCGCAAGCTCATCAGCAGCAAGTAAGGTTATACACAACTGTTGATAACTCTGTTGATAAACTGTGGGTAAAACACATAAGCTGTGGATAAGTATTCGTGGATAGAAGCACACTAATTGCTGTTACATTGTTTACAAATTTGCTGTAAAAAAATAAATTTCAGAAAGATTGTTGACAATTAAAAGCAGAGTGCGTATAATAGCATTCAACGAATCAAATATCGTCCCTAAAAAAACGGTGAAGGGAAGAAGATATGACCGGATGGGCCAAGAGAGTCGCTGGCTGGTGGAAAGCGATGCCAATGGTTATATGCATACTGATCCCGGAGTTGCCTTTCTGATATGTAGGAAAGGACGTGTGGTCACGTTACAGGCAAAGGCCTTGTTGGAGGCTGAGAGGGCAGTGCTGTTGAGGTACTGTTGAAATAGGGTGGTACAGCGTGGAATTGTTCCCCGCCCCTAATTGTGTTATTAATAAATAACACAGGTTAGGGACGGGGATTTTTGTTTATAATTGTTAAGAAAAGCTAGGGGGAAATTAATCATGCAGCGGGAGAAAAAATATATTCCGTTTGAACAAATAAAAATTACCGGCCGTCAATGGCCTGATAAAACGATTACTAAAGCACCTGTATGGTGCAGTGTTGATTTGCGTGACGGCAACCAGGCTTTGGTTACACCGATGGGTATTCCGGAAAAAATCCGCTTCTTTCATACTTTGGTAGATTGTGGTTTTAAGGAAATCGAAGTTGGCTTTCCTTCCGCATCGGAAACAGAATATGAAATTCTGCGTACCTTGATTGAAGGCGGACACATTCCTGATGACGTAACTGTGCAGGTTCTGGTACAGGCGCGTGAAGAGCTTATCCGCAAAACTTTTGAAGCGGTACGCGGTGCTAAGAATGTTATCATCCATTTTTATAACTCTACTTCAACACTGCAGCGTAAAATTGTTTTTGGTAAGGATATGGACGGTATTACCGATATTGCTGTACAGGGCGCGCGCCTTATCCGCCAGCTGACGGAAGAAGAGGTTGCCCGCAGCGGTATGAATATCCGCTATGAATATTCTCCGGAAAGCTTTTCCGGTACGGAAATAGATTTCTCTGTGGCAATTTGCGAGGCTGTAATGCAGGAAATGGGCTCCAGCAAAGAAAACCCCATTATTCTCAATCTGCCTTCTACGGTTGAAATGTGTACGCCTAATACATATGCCGACCAGATTGAATACTTCTGCCGTCATATTAAAAACCGTGAGGCAGCAATCGTCAGCGTGCATCCGCACAATGACCGCAGTACGGGCGTTGCCTGCGCCGAGCTGGCACTTTTGGCCGGTGCGGACCGTATCGAAGGTACCTTGTTCGGTAACGGCGAGCGTACCGGTAACCTTGATATCGTAACTGTAGCACTTAACATGTTTACGCAAAATGTTGATCCCGAGCTGAATTTCTCTCATATCCTGGATATCAAAAAGGTTTATGAGGAATGCACAAAAATGCATGTTCCTGAGCGTCAGCCGTACGCCGGCGAGTTGGCCTTCACTGCCTTCAGCGGTTCGCATCAGGATGCTATCCGCAAGGGCTATGAGTACATGAAAAACAGCGGTACAGAATATTGGGAGGTACCGTATCTGCCGATTAATCCTGCGGATATTCATCGTGAATACGAGCCGGTTATCCGCATTAACAGCCAGTCCGGCAAGGGCGGTGCTGCCTTCGTGCTGCAGCATACCGTTGGCTACAATCTGCCTAAGGAAATGCATCCGGAATTTGGCAATATCGTGAAGGCTGCGGCTGACGAATACGGCGACGAGCTTTCCAGCGAGCAGATTGTGCAGCTCTTCCGCAAGGAATACCTCGACTTTGTTGGCAAGTACCAGCTTCTGCGTCATCGCTTCACCGAGCTTAACGAAGCTGACGGCAGCATCCACAGCCGTTTTGAAGGTGAAATTTCGGTTGCAGGCGAAAATAAGAGTGTAGTTGGTGTAGGTAATGGTCCTATCGATGCCTTCTTCCAGGCGCTTACCAGTGTCGGGATTAATGGCTACGAATTTGTCAACTATCATGAGCATGCAATTTCCAAGGGTTCTGATGCGAAGGGTATTTGCTACATCGAGCTGAAACAGAAAAATAATGGCCATATCTTCGGTGTAGGCATTCACTCTAACGTCAACGTGGCAGCGCTGCGCGGTATCATCTGCGCTATCAACCGCGCCGAGAAGTGATTAATAGTTGTCAGTGAATAGTATTTAGTGATTAGTAAACAGTTGGCAGTATGGGGCGAAGATAAATATACAAAAAATGCCCCTGTATATATTATTTTGCTAAAGGCCGGCGCCAGATAATAGATAAGCCGGCTTAGAGAAACCTCCAAAATAAGGGAAAGATTTTTTGGAAAACAAGGGAAAGAACTAAAAATAAGGGAAAGAAGCAAGCGCCGTCCGCCGTAAGGCAGGCGGCGATTTGCTTTAACAAAAACATATTGCGGAATTTTCTGAATTATGATAAAATATTTTTGGTACTGGAGATGTACCTAAGGCATTTAGGAGTGATACTTGTAGTAAGTGTTGCTCCAAATTTTTTACTAAAAAATGCAACTAGAAATAGTTGCAAAGGTATCAGGAAAAGCTTATAATAGAGGTGAAAATATGGGGCAAAAAGAAAAGCTCATAAAAAAGTTAATGAGTAAACCAAAGGATTTTACTTTTACAGAAGCAGAAACACTGCTTAATTATTTTGATTATGCGAGAAGCAACAAAGGCAAGACAAGTGGTTCACGAGTAATATTTATCAAAGAGGGATGTCATGCTATCTTATTACATAAACCGCATCCTCGCAAAGAACTGCTTGCATATCAGATAAAAACACTGATTTCTGTATTAGAACAGGAGGGATTGCTGTGAAGAATACCATGCAATATAAAGGCTATGTCGGCTCTGTGGAATTTTCGGAGGAGGATGGAATTTTCTTCGGTAAGGTTTTAGGTATACGTTCTTTAATTTCCTATGACGGTAAAAACGCGCAGGAATTAGTAGAGGATTTTCATGGAGCGGTCGATGATTATATAGCTATGTGTGCTGCCGAAGGTATTACACCGGAAAAGGCGTATAAGGGAAGCTTTAATGTACGCATTCCTGCAGAGATGCATAAGCAGGCGGCGATTTGCGCTTTACAGAACAACATTTCATTGAATAAAATTGTAGAGCAGGCATTGCAGCGGTTTTTGATGCTGGAAAATTAGGTGTATGAAATTTTTTTAGATGCATCACAGCTGGCGAGCTATATTACGTCAGACTAAGAATATAGTTGTAGGTTAGTTGACGTGTAATCACAATATAATAATGCGTTAAACATTAAGGACTTCGTTCTAAAATTACGGAGTCCTTTTTGATTTATCAGGTGCCGTAGGCACCTGCAAGCCAAAAGTACTCGATGTACTTTTGCTTGACGGGGGGGGGACAACGTGCTATAATTCTAGCAGTGACTAATTATGTAATTAAAGTTATTGCAAAATAAGAAAAAAGCCAATATACATAATTAACAATTTAGAGAGCTTTACATGTAAGTATTTTCCTCTTTGAGGAACTGAAAACACTGCATGATATATTGTTATAAAATTTAAGAACCTAACGAGAGAACAAGAGAATAAAAGCGTATCAGGTGTATTTATACTTAATAGGTAAACAGGTGCAAAACCTGTGCTGTCCCGCAGCTGTAATGTGGAGCCGGTCTTATAATGTCACTGGGAAACCGGGAAGACGAGGCCGGCGTTGAAGCAGAGCCAGAAGAACTGCCTGATATAGGGCCTTTCAACAACCTGCGATGTACAGGATTGCGCTTTCCCAGGGATAAGTGCGTCTTGCTGTCACAGTACGGCAAGGCGCTTTTATTTTGACTGCAATATTTGTATGAAGTATATTTGTTATTCTTACATATTAACATCTGACAAGCGGAACAAGGATAGCTTGGTCAGATGCTTTTATGAAAATAAATTTTTTCCCAGTATGCTCAAGGATTACGAGAGAAAGGAGGAGCTATGAAAAGGATATTTATGCTGCTGACCTTAATTTTGGCGCTGATGTGCCCAGCACTTGCCGGTGCCGAGGTATCTAGTGACAAGATGATTTTGGACTGGACAACATCCAAGGTATGGGTTGACGGCGGCAATCTGTGTGTAACAGGCACCTTTGTCAATAAGCGCAATGATGTAGCAATCACTAAGCTGAACGAATTTATTATGCGTGTTACTTACACAGATAAAAACGGCGAGCGTAAGCAATTTCTTGGCAGACCGGTAAAGTTTCCAATTTGCAAGATTCCTGCCAAAGCTTCACGCAAGCTAAATCTTAACTTTGGCCCATTTGCTGACGATAGTGTTAACAACTGGGTGACGGCGCAGACCTATACATTTACGTATATTAACGGTGCGCGGTTCTGATAATGTTTTTGATGAGTATTAGGCGTTGAGTTTGCAAGAAACTCAAATTTTACAGAAAGAAGTGTATGAGTAACATGAAGAGAAGATATACAGCTGCGGCTGCTATGATGATGGTAATGGGCCTGTGCGCAAGCGCAAGCGCAGCATTTGACGAAAACCTGAACAGCTATACCTTAGACAGCATGATTGTAGAGGCTGACGCAATTAAAAACAAGTTTGGCGATACTATTACCGAGCAGTCCTACTATCGTACCGGTGGTGACGTTAAAGTTATTACCCGTGAAGAGATTGAAAAACGTCATTATACTGATTTGACTGAAGCAATCAAACGTATCCCCGGCGTTACCTTCCAAAACCCAGGCTATCGTGGCGGCGAATATGGCTATCAGTTCTATAACAATGGCGTTTCCATCAATGGTGATACCCGTGTAATTATTTTGGTTGATGGTCGTCGTGTTGATAATGCTGCTAGCACCCGTATCGGCAGCAGTACAAAATCCGGTTCCAAATCTACCGGTGTAAACCTTGACCAGGTAACCAACATGGAAAACGTTGATAAAATTGAGGTCATCAAAGGACCAGGTGCTTCTGTATATGGCAGTGATGCAACCGGCGGTGTAATCAACATTATTACCCGTAAGGGCGGTAATGAAAATGTTGGCTCTATTGATTTGTCTACCGGTTCCTGGCATAAGCATAAATATGCTATCAGCTATTCCGGTAGCGCCGGTGATGACAATTCCTGGCATTATTTTATTTCTGCTAACCGCGATATGTCCGGAGATACCGGCTATAAAGATGGTATAGTCGGTACTAACGGCTCTTTGGGCGGTTCTAAATGGAAGGAAGACGGTGTTAACTTCCGTTTAGATAAAGACTTTAATGATAAGCAAAGCTTGAAGGTTTGGTACAACTTCAAAGAAGGCAAGGATGGCTATCCTATTGCTGTACCTAACATGAAGTATTGGAATGAAAAAGATTGGAACGACATTATTTTCAAAGCTACTGTAGGTCAATTAGATGAAAATAATAAATTAGTTGGCGGAACCTTGGGCGGCGATGCTAAAAATCCCGGGTACCATAACCTCTATGCATTAGATGGTCAGGTATATGGCTCCTTCAGTAAGTTTAAAAACAATGATTGGGATATTCAGTATACCTTTGATAAAGAAAACGGTATGGAAAGCTTTATCCGCGTATATGATCAAAATCATCGTTATGCTCATCGTGATAAATACCAATGGTATGTAAACGGCAGAGGCGCTGCTGATGCATATAAAGCTGCATTCCCCAATGGTGCAACCAACGAACAGCTTTCCAAATGGATTAGCGAAAACTTAGCTCCGTTCCCGGATGGTGATCAGGAAAAGGTTAAAGAATGGTTGGAAAAGACCGGCGGTGTTGCACAAGAACCTACCAGCTGGCATGAAGAAAAGAACCGTGGTGTTCAACTGCAATATGCAAAAACTGTAGGTATTAATGATATTATTGCCAGTGTAACCTACGATAAGGCTAAAAACTTTTCCAAGAGAATAGATAATGCAACCGGAGAAGTTACCAGCAGTCATGTAGACAGAAAGACAACTACCGCTTATATCCAAGATAAAATCCATCTGAGCGATAAATGGGATATTACTCCTTCTCTGCGTTATGCAAAATATAGCTCTTTCGAAACAACCAATGCTAACGGAACTACCCAGGGTAAGGGTGATACTCATCTGCTCACACCAGTAATCAATACCCAATATATGTTTGACGATACCAGCAGCATGTACTTTGGCTGGACTAAAGTATTCCGTCCGTTAAAACAGGGTGACTACACCAGCGTTGATGGCGTATTTAAAACTCCACTGGAAGATGAAAAGGGCGATGCCTGGACCTTCGGCGTACGCAAAGATTTGACTGACAAGACCAGCGTTGCTGTACATTATGACTGGACTCGTATGAGCAATGCTATTGCAACACTGCCTGTTTTGTTGGATGGTGAAATTAAAAATACCGCTGTTAATGCTAAAGAGGATAAACAATCCTTTAACCTGACCTTGGATCATCAATTTGACGAGCATTTCACCTTGAGTGCATCCTATTCTCATATGAAGGATAAATGGATGGCTAAAAACGGTTGGGTACTTGATCCGAGCTGGGGCTATAATAAACCTTCCGATATCAACACTGCTATCAACGGTCTGCGTCCGCAAAACCATTATTCCTTGAACCTGTCCTATGAAAACGGTAAATTGTACACCGGCTTACTGACTAACTGGTATACCGGCTGCAGCGACTATGCATTCACCAACAATCGCTTCTTAGTTCTTGACTGGAACATGAACTATGAGATTAATAAAGACTTGACTGCATACGTAATCGTAAGCAACCTGACCAATGAGGCTTATGAAACTTCTTATAACTCTTGGAATGGTGTCGGCAGCTCTGCAATGCCTGGCCGTTGCTGGATGGTTGGTATGAAATATACCTTCTAATTTTTGACTGATACATCATACTCTATCTCTTTTTAGGTAAAGCACTACTGCTGATGCAGTAGTGCTTTGCCATATTCTTACTAAGCTGAGGAAGCAAATGAAAAAAATAATAACAGGAATGCTGCTAGGATTGTGCGTGCTGCTCACCGGTTGCGAACGCAACATCTTTACTCTGCCGGTAAAGGAAAACCCTGAAGCGCTATTGCGCTTTAACCAACCGGTAGAATATGCCTATAACCCTGCGCACTATCCGGTAACTATCGAAAACTACAATACTCAGGGCGAGCCTGAGAAGATGACATATACAAAGCCGCCAGAGCGAGTGGTGGCAGTATGGCAAAACAGCATTGAAACATTGCTGGCTTTGGGTGTGGGTGACCGCATTATTGCCGGTAACGGCGTGCCGGACAAAAAGTTTTTCCGCAAGGAATATCAGGAGCAGTACAGCAAAATACCTTATACCGGACTACAGCTTTTAGACCTGGAAACTACCATGATGCTCAAGCCTGATTTAATTGTAGGCTGGCATTCTACCTTTGGTCCCAAGGTGTTGCGTACAACCGATTTTTGGCATAAGCGCGGAGTTAATACCTTTATCGCACGCTCGTCTATAGGTGACGGAAAACCGCGTACTCTGCAAAATGAATATAAGGATATTCTTGACTTAGGAAAAATATTTGACAAAAATGAAAGGGCGCAGCAGCTTGTAGGACAAATGCAGCAGGAGGTTAATTTTGCCATCAGTCAGACTGCAGGCTACCAAAAGCGTCCGCGTGCTCTGGTGCTGGAGTTTATGGGCAAGGAGCCGACGGTGTATGGCGAAAAATCTTTGGCTGGCAATATTGTCAAAGAGCTGCACGGTGAACTGCTGGCAGAAAAGCAGCGTGCTATTGGTCTGGAGCAGGTCGTTGAGCTTGATCCGGATGTTATTTTTGTGGTTGTCATTGAATCACATTACGGACATGAGCAGGATATGATTGACCGCGTTACCCAGCACAAGGCGCTGAAAAATTTGCGCTGCGTGAAGGAAGGACGTGTTGTAGCCTTGCCGCTGTATGCTATTTACAGCTCAGGCGTGCGCACCTATGATGGCATAAAAATTATTGCGGCCGGAATGTACCCGGATTTGTATAAGGAGAAATGATGATGGTTGATTTTTTGAAGAAGCAGGGGTACCTGTTCATCTGCCTGGGATTGCTTGCTTTGCTGGTAATTGCCTTGTTTTGGGCGTTGTCCATTGGTACAGTTAAGCTGCCGCTGGTAAATATTTATAATACGGTTATAGAGCAGCTGTTTAGCGGACAGCCTATTGAAGGTGTTGACCGCGGACCTGTGCATGATATTATCTGGCTGCTGCGCCTGCCGCGCCTGGTGCTGGCTGCCTTAGTGGGTATGGGTCTTTCGGTTTGCGGTGTTATCATGCAGGCTGTAGTAAAAAACCCCTTGGCTGACCCGTATATTCTGGGTATTTCCTCCGGTGCTTCGCTGGGTGCGACGGCAGCGATTCTGCTCGGTATCGGCGTAGCGCTTGGTGAAAACTTTGTCGGCATTGCAGCCTTTATCGGTGCCTTTGCCATGTCGCTGGGTGTACTGTTTATCTCTAATCTGGGCGGACGCAGCAATTCCGTCAAGCTGCTTTTGGCAGGCATGGCGCTGAGCGCAGTCTGCGGTGCGTTTTCCAGCTTTATCGTTTATTTTGCCAATAATAAGGAAGGCATGCAGACTATTGCTTACTGGATGATGGGCAGCTTTGCCGGTGCCAAGTGGGAAACACTCGCAGTTATCGGACCAATCGTAGTGTTGGCAGTAATGTTCTTCTGGACGCAGAGCCGTATGCTCAACCTGATGCTTTTAGGTGATGAATCTGCGTTGACACTGGGAACTGATTTACATATTTACAGACAGATTTATCTGCTTGTAAGCTCTCTTATCGTAGGCTTTGTAGTATACGCTGCAGGTATGGTAGGTTTTGTCGGCTTGGTAGTACCGCACGTTATCCGTATGCTGGTAGGCACCGACCATAAAAAATTGATACCTGTTTCCGCTTTGACAGGCGCGGTATTTCTAGTAATTGCCGACGGTCTTTGCCGTGTAATTATTCCGCGTACCGAGCTGCCAATCGGTATTTTGATATCCTTAATCGGCGCGCCCTGCTTCGTTTACCTGATGATTAAGAAAACCTATGGCTTTGGAGGTAACTGATAATGGAAATTTTAGCAGAAGCAGTAAAAATGGCCTTCGGACCAAAGGAAATTCTTAAAGGAATAGATTTCAGCCTGCATAATAAGGAATTTGTAGGCATTATCGGGCCTAACGGCAGCGGTAAGAGCACCTTTCTGAAATGCGTTTACCGTGTGCAGAAGCCTACAGATGGTAAAATTACCTTCAACGGAACGCCGTTGGACGAGCTATCCTACCGTGAATCGGCGCTGCAGCTGGCGGTAGTGGCACAGCATAATGTTTACAGCTTTGATTTTTCGGTGTTGGAGGTTGTGCTGATGGGACGTTCGCCGCACAAGAAAATGCTGGAGCGTGATAATCTCAACGATTATCGCATCGCACGCGAAGCGTTGGCGACTGTAGGTCTGGCGGACTTCGAAGAACGCAGCTTTGCTACCTTGAGCGGTGGTGAGCAGCAGCGTGTAATTTTGGCGCGTGCGCTGACGCAGCAGACGGAATGCCTGGTGCTGGATGAGCCGACAAACCATCTGGATATCAAGTACCAGCTGCAGATTATGGATATTGTAAAATCACTTGATTTGACTGTTGTGGCAGCAGTGCATGATTTGAATATCGCAGCGATGTACTGTGACCGTCTGGTAGCAATTAAGGACGGTCAGATTGTTGGCATGGGAACTCCGCGTGAGCTGCTGACGGAAAAGTTTATTTATGATATGTATGAGGTGCGCTGCAGAGTGGATGAGGAAAAGTCTACGGGACGTATAAATATTGTGTATCTGCCTCAACATTGGCAGTAGGACGGCAGCGGATAAGGCACCATCTGCGGCTTCACCGCTCCTCGACGTACTAAAAGTACGCCGTCGTCGCGCTTCAACCACATCTGCCACCTTCTACGCCGCCTTGCGTGAAAATAAGGGTTGTAGTAGGACGGCGGCGGATAAGGCACCATCTGCGGCTTCAATTATCCTAATATAAGTTTTCTTGACATACTATATTTTTTCTGTTCAAGGAGGGTTAAAATGAAAAAGCTATTATTGATTCCTGCATTTATGGCAATGTTTATGACCAGCAGCGTGGCTGCTCCCGTTGCTTTTGCTGCTCAGCCTGCACCGCCGCAGGAAAACAAAATGATGCTGCCGCCGCCCAAGGACGGCAAGCGTCCGCCGATGCCGCCGCGCATGCGCCGGCCACAGCTTTCCAATGCAGAGGCTGCGGAAAAACTGCAGTCCGCATACGGCTACCGTTATTCTGATATGCTGCGACTGTTGAATATCGGTCATAGCTATGGCGATATGAACACAGCCTGCTTGTATGCGTATCTGTCCGGTGAGCCGGTAGAAAAGGTGCTACAGCTGCGTCAGCCTGCAACCTGGGGCAGGGTGCGTGCGCAGCTAGGGCTGATGCCTAAGCTGTATGCCGAAAAATATATGGAGTACCAGGCAAGCTATCTGCCTGCAGACAGCCTGGTAGACAGAGAAACGGCGCTGAAATATCTGCGACAGGGTTATCCGCTGGGCGATATTCAGCAGGCTGCCAAGCTGGCCAAGGAGAGCGGCAAAACATTGGCACAGGTATTGCCAATGCGCACTGTTACCTGTGATTGGCAGCAGGTTAAGGAAAAGCTGGGCTTGCAGCAGGAACAAAAACAGGACAAACCTTTCGCCTTCAGAGGACGCGGTCAGCGCAGCGGTGCAGGCTTTGCCGGCTTGCATACGCGCAACATGACTGCAGAAAGAGCTGTAAAGATTTTCCACGCTGATTATCTTTTTGATGAAGCAGAGCTGCTGCCGCTGTACGAAAAATATGGCTTTGAAGGCTTGGAGGATATCTGCCTGCATGCCTACATGAGTAAAAAATCCTTGCAGGAAATTATTGACCTGCGCAATAAATACTCCTGGGAGCGTATGAAGTATGTGCTTGGCTTGACACCGCAGGTATATTTTGACCGCTGCGTGGATTATCAGGCACGCCGTTTGGCAGAACGCATGGATATCCCGCAGAAGGTAACGAAGAAATATATGCATATGGGTTACGCAATGCATCATATCAACAGTGCTTATCTGCTGGCACAAAAGGCCGGTCTGGATATTAAGGATGTTATTGATTTGAAGACACCGAAGAATTCCTGGCAGGATGTGGCGCTGAAAATCGGTCTGACTGTTGAAGATTGCCGGGATGTTAAGAACAAAATCAGTAAGGACTTTGGTAGGCACGAATGAAACGTATTGTAATTTTACGCTGCTTGAGTTCCAATGACGTATGCACAGGTGCAGGCTGCATGCGTGCTTTTAATACAAAAAGCGGTGCTTTCACCAGATATGCTGAGGAACCGCTGGAGCTGGAGGCCTTTTGGAGCTGTAATGGTTGCGAAGACTGCCGTTTGAAGCATCAGGAGGGTATCGAAGAAAAGCTGGAACGTATTATCGGCCTGAAGCCTGATGCTGTGCATGTTGGTGTCTGCGTCAAGCAGCGCACGGATAATGGCGATGAGGTTACCTGCAAAACTATTGAAGAAATTTGCGAGCGCTTGGAGGCTGCGGGACTGACGATTGTGGAAGGTACGCATTGATGAATTATTGAAAAAATATGATTATAACCTAAAAACAACATAAAAGAAAAAAGTTTTGCGGGTATAATCGCAAAAATGTTGAAAAGCAATGCTTTTTACGGTTATAGTCGCAAATTTAGTATATTTTTTGGTTAAGCGAAGAATATTGATTTTAGCCGGAGTATGCAAAACAGCAGGCTGCTGGATTGACAATAGTGGAAGGTACGCATAGATGAATGGACTTAGATTTGCAGAATACAACTCCTATAATGAAGCCGAAATTATGGCGTTATATAGTAGTGTTGGCTGGAGTAATTATACCCATAATCCGGCAATGCTAAGAAAAGCTTATAAGAATTCACTTTATGTTTTAGCTGCTTATGCTGATGGAAAGCTTGTGGGGATACTCCGTGCTGTCGGTGATGGTGCTTCTGTGGTTTTTCTGCAGGATTTAATAGTGCTGCCGGAATTTCAGCGTCATGGCATTGGTTCACAGCTTATGCGGAAGGTTATGGAAAAGTATGCCGACGTCTATCAACTGCAGCTCCTTACAGAAGCAAGTGAAAAAAATATTGCTTTTTATGAATTCCTTGGTTTAAAAAGAGTCGAAAAGTATGGTTGTTGCGCTTTTATAAGATGAAGATGGTAGAATCGGCTATAAACTGTAAGTAATGTAACATTATTGTGACAAATCCAAGCATATTAGATAATTTTTGCAAACCTAAGCAGGAGTTTTCGTTCCTATAGCGAAATATAGAAGCAAAGGGATAAAGCCCGAGCCCTTGATAGAAAAATGGTAGCACCAAAGCAATTTGGCGACATACCAAAGGAGGCATTGATTATGAGTGTAAACGTAAAAGGCAGAAACATTGATGTAACCCCGGCTCTGAAAGAGTATGTGGAGAAGAAAATTACCAAGGTTACTAAGCAGTTTAAGACTGTTGGTGACATTTCTGCAGTACTGAAGGTTGAGAAAGGTAACCATATTGTAGAAATTACGGTTCCTGCAAGCGGCATTTTGCTGAGAGCACAGGAAACCACGAAAGATATGTATTCCTCCATTGATTTGGTTGTAGAGAAAATTGAACGTCAGATTCACAAATATAAAACTCGTCTGATGAAGAGAAAATACAGCAACTTTGCTGATACCGCTGTTCCTGCTCCGGCACCGGTTGCAGAAGCTGCTGATGAAGGCGAATTCGAAATTATCAAGAATAAACGCTTCATCATGCATCCGATGACTCCGGAAGAAGCAATTCTGCAAATGAATCTGTTGAACCACGATTTCTTCGTATTCTACGATCCTGATCTGGGTGCTACTAATGTGGTTTATCGCCGCAAGGATGGCAAATACGGCTTGCTGAGCCCGGAACTGAAATAAAGCAAATATTTTAACCTAAACTTCACAAAAAAGCATGGGAAATTCACCCGTGCTTTTTGCTTTTTAAGAGAGATTCTGTTATAATTTAAAATTAGGTGTATAGTCTTTTCAAACACCATAATTTTAAGGAGTGATCGTGTTGCTCGAAGGCATTTTAAAGAAAATTTTTGGTGACCCCAACGAAAAAGAAATCAAAAACATTCGTGTAATCGTAGATAAGATTAATAGTCTGGAAAAGGATATGGAAAGCCTTAGCTCTGCAAATTTGGCAGCCAAGACCAGCGAATTTAAAGTACGTTTGCAAAAGGGTGAAACTCTGGATGATATTCTTCCGGAAGCATTTGCCGTTGTCCGTGAAGCTTCCAGACGTGTTACCGGCATGCGTCATTTTGATGTACAGTTAATCGGTGGTGTAGTGCTGCATCGCGGCAAAATTGCCGAGATGCGTACCGGCGAAGGTAAAACATTGGTAGCTACTGCGCCTGTATATCTGAACGCGCTGACCGGCAAGGGCGTGCATGTTGTAACTGTCAATGATTATCTGGCACGCCGCGACAGCGAGGATATGGGCCGTATTTACAAGTTCCTCGGTCTGTCTGTAGGTCTGATTGTGCATGATATGGACTTCCCTGACCGTAAGGCTGCCTATGCTGCAGATATTACCTATGGTACTAATAATGAATTTGGCTTTGACTATCTGCGTGATAACATGGTAGTTGATGAAAATCAGATGGTTCAGCGTGAGCTGAATTACTGTATTGTCGATGAGGTCGACAGTATCCTGATTGACGAAGCGCGTACCCCGCTGATTATCTCCGGCCCAGGTGAAAAATCCACCGAGCTGTATCAGGTTCTGGCCCGTGTTGTTGCAAACATGGAAGAGGGCGAGGACTATACTGTTGATGAAAAACAAAAACAGGTAGCGCCTACCGAAAAGGGTATTGCCAAGGCAGAAAAAATGCTGGGCATCGGCAACCTGTATGACAATGAGCACGGTGTGGACTATTCCCACCAGATTATGTGCGCTCTGAAGGCTAAGGCTTTGATGCACCGCGACCGCGATTATGTGGTTAAAGATGGTCAGGTTATCATCGTTGATGAATTTACCGGCCGTCTGATGTTCGGCCGTCGTTTCTCCGAAGGTCTGCATCAGGCTATTGAAGCTAAAGAAGGCGTAAAGGTAGAACGCGAAAGCCAGACGCTGGCAACTATTACCTTCCAGAACTACTTCCGTATGTACAAAAAGCTTGCCGGTATGACCGGTACTGCCAAGACTGAGGAGCAGGAGTTCCAGAAGATTTATAATCTGCCGGTTGTTGTTGTACCTACCAATAAGCCGATGATCCGTGTTGACTATCCTGATGTTATCTATAAAACACGTATTGCCAAATACAAGGCAGCGGTCAACGAGATTGAAGAATGCCATAAGTCCGGCCGTCCGGTACTGGTTGGTACTACTTCCATCGCTCAATCCGAAGAGCTGAGCGCTATGCTCAAACGCCGCAACATTCCGCATAATGTGCTGAATGCGAAGTACCATGAAAAAGAGGCTGAGATTATTTCTCATGCAGGCCAATACGGTGCTGTAACCATTGCTACCAACATGGCAGGCCGTGGTACCGATATTACCTTGGGTGAAGGCGTTCCTGAATTGGGCGGTCTGCACATTATCGGTACCGAGCGTCATGAAAGCCGTCGTATCGATAACCAGCTGCGTGGCCGTTGCGCCCGTCAGGGTGACCCCGGTTCTTCCAAGTTCTTCCTGAGCCTGGAGGATGATCTGATGCGTCTGTTCGGCAGTGATAATATTGCCGGCATTATGGACAAGCTGGGCATGGAGGACAATGAGCCGATTGAACACAGCTTGGTTACCAAGTCCATCGAAAATGCGCAGAAGAAGGTCGAAGCACGTAACTTCAGCATTCGTAAGCATGTCCTGGAATATGACGATGTTATGAACCAGCAGCGTGAGGTTATTTATTCTCAGCGTCATAAAATCCTGCATCAGGAAAATCTTAAGGATACCATCAAAGAGATGGTTGATGAAACCGTTGAACGTACTATGACTATGTACGCACCGCCTGAGGTTTATTCCGAGGACTGGGATCTGCAGGCTCTGATTAACTACGCTGAGGATTTCTATGCTCCGCGTGGTCTGCTGACCGTAGATTATCTGCAAAACCTCAGCCGTGAAGAGCTGGCTGAATATCTGCAGAAGGTTGCTGATGACAACTACCAGGCACGTGAGGACGCAATCGGTCCTGAGCTGATGCGCGAGCTGGAAAACCTGGTTATGCTGAAGGTTGTAGACAACCATTGGATGGAGCATCTGGATGCTATGGATATGCTGCGTGAAGGTGTTGGCCTGCGTGCATATGGTCAGAAGGATCCTCTGGTTGAGTACAAATTTGAAGCCTACGATATGTTTGAGGCTATGATGGAGGCTATCAAGGAAGACGTTGTTCGTTACATTTACCGCGTCAATGTTATTACCCAGCCGCAGGTTGAAGACCCGCTGGAAAATGCTTCTACTAATAACCCGACTCCCGAGGGTGACGAGGGTAATTTGAAAGCTGAACCCAAGAAATAATTTTAAGTCAGCAGCATTGGCTGCTGACTTACTTTCGCCTTGTTTGCAAGAACTCGGCAAAACGGCTTAGGCCGTAAATAACTAATATTTGCTACACGAAAGGTTGTGAGGAATTTTGTTGATTGAAGAATATAAGCCTGAAATTACAAATCTGCAAGCAAAATTAGAGGAAATGAGGGGATCTCTTTGACATCGCTGTCAAAGAAGATCGTATTGCAGAATTAGAACATAAAATGGGTGATCCTACTTTTTGGGATGATCCGGAAAAGGCACAAAAAACTGCGCAGGATGTTAACAGCTTAAAGGAAGAGGTTGACGGTTTCCATAAATTAAGCGCAGGTGTTGACGATTTAGAGGCATTGCAGGAGATGGCTGCCGAAGAAAATGATGAAAGCCTGATTCCTGAAATGGATGAGCTGCTGGCAAAATGCCGCAGCGAGCTGGAGCATTTGGAGCTTGGTATGCTGCTCAGCGGTGAATATGATGCCAATAATGCCATCCTGACACTGCATGCAGGTGCAGGCGGTACCGAAGCGCAGGACTGGACCAGCATGCTGCTGCGTATGTTTACCCGTTTCGCGGAGCAAAACGGCTTTGCGTTGGAAATGCTCGACTATCAGCCGGGTGATGAGGCCGGTGTAAAAAGTGCTACCATTCAGGTTAACGGCCACAATGCTTATGGCTTCTTGCGCTCTGAAAAGGGTGTACACCGTCTGGTACGCATTTCTCCGTTTGATGCCAATGCCCGCCGTCATACCTCCTTTGCTGCGGTAGACGTAATGCCGGAGCTGGATGATACTGTTGATGTAAATATTAATATGGATGAGGTGCGCGTCGATGTTTACCGTTCCAGCGGTGCCGGCGGTCAGCACGTCAACAAAACGTCCTCTGCTGTACGTATGACACATGAACCGACGGGTATCGTTGTTCAATGTCAGAATGAGCGTTCCCAAATTCAGAATCGTGAGCGCTGCCTGCAGATGCTGCGTGCAAAATTATATGAATATGAAAAGGCTAAGCAGGATGCTCTTGTCAGCGATATTGCCGGTGATTACCAGAATATCGAATGGGGCAGCCAGATCCGTTCCTATGTGTTCCAGCCCTATACTATGGTTAAGGACCATCGTACAGGCTGCGAAACCGGTAACATTCAGGCTGTTATGGATGGCGATTTGATGCCGTTCGTAGAAGCATATCTGCGCAGTCAGCAGAAGAAGGTTTAATAAAGCGAGGTCTGAACAGGTGAATTTTATGAAAAGCCGATATAATCCTTTGCTTTTGGCAGTAATCGTAATCGGTCTGGTTTGTGCCTTATGGCTGAACGTTGTCCGTCACGATGTTGAACAAAAAAACAATACTGTAGAAATGGCTATGGAATACGAGGGCTTACGTAAGCTGGCTGCCTTGCAGGGATTGCCCGAAGAGGATGTACTGCGTCAGTTTAAGGATGCAGGCATCAACTCGCTGATGATTTTCGATACTACGTTGGAGCGCCTGACTAAAAACGGCGAAATCCAGACGGTAACAGGCGGTGAGCTGCGTCAGGCAGCTGCGCTTGGTTCCGGCATGGGTGTTTTCGCTAATGTGGGAGCCGGCGATGTTGAAGAAAATGCTGCTTACGTTGCTGCTACTGACAAGCAGTCTGTCTTAGATGATGTAGAGCAGGATTTGTGCCTGCGCTACGGTGCTGACCGTGTAAAGGTTGTAAGTGAAAATCCGCGTATTATCAAAATCAAGGGCAGCACTACACTTCTGCCTGAGGGTAAATACGATGAGCCTCAGGGACTGCTACAGGCTCCTTTAGGTTTGCCGGTGCAGGATATGCGTAAGGTTGCTGCTTTGGGCTTCAAAATTATCGTACGTCCGCAAAATTATGTGGATGTAACGGATGAGCAGATTGACGGCATTTTTGCCCGCATTAAAGAAGCCGGTGTACCGGTTGATGCTCTGATGCCATGCGGTACAGAGGTTGTGGGCTATCCTAATAAAATACAGCATTTGGGCGAGCGCATGAAGGAAAACAACATGACGCTGGTAATGCTGGAGCATTACACCCAGCTGCAGTTTGCCAAAATCGACGGTCTGTTGCCTTTGGCTGAGTTCAATGACTATAAGGCTGCCCGTTCCTATGTTATCGACCCGACCGAGCAAAAGAAAATCAGCGTGGGCGAGGCTTTGCGCCGGTGGGCACTGACGGACGAGGAGCGCAATATCCGCGTGAACTATATCCGTCCCTTCCTGATGCCTGAGGGTGGTCAGGATATTATGAAGACTAACCTGAAGTATGTGCGTGATATTAAGGCCAGCGTTGAAGCGCGTGGTTATACTATCGGCGAAGCAGGTGCTTTCAGCGCCGAAAACAAAGATGGCTTTGCACCGTATTTCCCCGCTAAGGTAAACTTTATTCCTATTATATTGGCGATTGCCGCCGGTGTAGTGCTGTATCTTGCGTTGCTCTTTAACCTGGGCGGTAAGCAGCAAATAGCACTGTGGGCTGTTTTTTCTGCCGGAGCTTTGGCACTGCTGTTTATCGGCCGCGGCCTGTTTACGCGTCAGCTGCTGGCTTTGGCGGCAGCAAGTGTTTTCCCGGTGCTTTCGATGAATGTTATCTTTAACATTTGGGATAAAAATACGAGTGATAAGCACAGTCTGCTTGTTATTTGCTGGAACGGTATCTGGCAGCTGGCGCTGGCTATTGCTTTATCTTTGGTGGGTGCAGCCTTCCTGTCGGCTATTTTGACAGACAGCCGCTTCCTGCTGGAAATTGATATTTACCGCGGCGTAAAATTAACCTTTATTCTGCCGGTTATGCTGACAGCAGTTCTCTTTATGAAACGCTATGACCTGCTGCAAGTTGTAGGCAAAGGCTTGAAAACTCTGTGGGAGCGCCTGAACGGTCTGCTTGATACAGAGATTACCTTCCGCCATGTAGCAGTGCTTGCGGTGCTGCTGTTTATTGCTTATTATTTTGTCGGTCGCAGCGGCCACACCGGCGGTGTGCCTGTGCCGGCAATTGAATTGAAGATGCGTGCTTTCTTAGAACAGCTTATGTATGCACGTCCGCGCGAAAAAGAATTTATGATCGGTCATCCGGCATTTTTCGTGGCAGTGCTTGCTGTTTACCGTTGTGCACCACGTTGGTGGCAGTTTGTACTTACCTGTGCTGCCGTTATCGGACAGGGCAGTCTGGTGCAGACCTTCTGTCATATGCGTACACCGGTTGTTATGAGCTTTGTACGTGCTCTCGACGGCTATGCTGTTGGCGTTGTATTCGGCGTAATCGCTGTACTGGTGCTTGGCATGCTGTTGCCTTTAGTTGTTAAGTTTAGAAGGAGATACCTTGAAGAATGAGTAAGATCGTGATTTCCGGATACTATGGATTTGCTAATGCCGGAGATGAAGCTATGCTGACCGCGATCATTAAGGCTTTGCGCAGTACGGAAAAGACCGTGGAACTGACGGTTATCTCAGGCAATCCGCCCGCTACTGCCGCAAGACACAAGGTGAATTCTCTTCATCGTTTCAGCTTTTGCAAAATTTTTGCTGCCCTCATGGACTGCGACCTGCTGCTCAGCGGCGGTGGCAGTCTGCTGCAGGATGTTACCAGCAAGCGCAGTCTGTTATATTATCTGTTTATCCTGGCTTTGGGCCTGTTGCTCAAAAAAAAGGTCATGCTTTTCGGTCAGGGTATAGGACCTATCCATAACAGACTTATGCGCAGGCTGACTAAATTTATCTGCAGCCGGGTGGATTTGATAACCGTGCGTGACCAGGATTCTTTGTATGAACTGCGCCGCATCGGTGTACCGGCGGAAAAGGTGCAGCTGACAGCCGATTCTGTGCTGACTTTGCCGCAGGAGAGTAAGGAAAAAGGACTCGAGCTGCTGCAGCAGTTTGGGGTGCCGCAAGATAAAATGCTGATAGCTATAAGTGTACGTAAATGGCAGGAGGATGATAAGTACCTGCTGGAGCTGGCTAAGGCTGCGGATATTTTGGCTAGGGAATATAAGGCACATATTGTGCTGCTGCCGCTGCAATATCCTGTGGATGTGGCTGCCTGCAACAGATTACAGCACTTTATGAGGAGCAAGGCAGACAGTACTGTTTTGGAAACCGGATGTGATACCGAGCAGTTTTTGTCGCTGATGGGTAACTTTAATCTGCTTATCGGTATGCGTCTGCATGCACTGATTTTTGCTGCAGTTATGGAGCTGCCTTTTGTGGCTGTATCCTATGATCCCAAAATTGACGGCTTTGTCAAAGACATTAACGGCATCAGCGCAGGAGCTGTGGAAACACTGCAGGCTGCGCAGGTAGTTGCGTCTGCGCGCAAGGCGCTGGCCTCTGCCAATGCTGCTCATGGACTTTTGGATACATTGAGAGCGAAAGCTTTTTTAAATGCAAAGGAAGCCTTTGATTTATTAAATTGAGAGGAGATTGAAGGTAGTGCTGAAAATGACTGATGTAAGCAAGGTATATCCCGGTGGGTCTGTTGCCTTGCAGAACGTCGATATTCATATTGAACCAGGCGAATTCGTCTTTGTTGTAGGACCTAGCGGCGCTGGTAAGTCTACCTTTATCAAAATGCTGTTCCGTGAGGTTCTGCCGACCACGGGCAGCATTTTTGTTAATGGCGTGGATATTTTATCGCTGACACCCAATGAGATTCCCTATATGAGACGTCAGCTTGGCATAATTTTCCAGGATTACCGCCTGCTTCCGGACCGTACGGTTTATGAAAACGTAGCTTTTGCTATGGAGGTAATAGAAACACCGCGCCGCAAGATTAAGCGCAGAGTGTTGAATGTATTGGATCTTGTCGGCCTGCGTCACCGTGCCGATGCTTATCCTAATGAGCTGAGCGGCGGCGAGCAGCAGCGTATCGCTATTGCCCGTGCTATTGTCAACGATCCTATTATGGTAATTGCCGACGAACCTACAGGTAACCTGGACCCGGAAACAAGCTGGGATATTATGGAAATCTTTAAGGAAATTAATGCTGAAGGAACTACGATTGTTATGGCAACTCATGATAAAGAAATAGTTGATGCCATGGGCAAGCGCGTTATAGCCATAGAGGACGGGCATATCGTACGTGATGAAGCAAGCGGGGTATATGGCTATGAGCTTTAGTACAAAAGAATATTTTGTTAAGGAAACCTATAAATCTATCAGGCGTAACGGCTTTATGAGCTTTGCTTCTATTTCGACTGTAGCGGTTTCGCTGTTAGTGCTGGGAATGTTTCTGCTGATTTTTCTCAACACCAACAATTTGGCACAGTATCTGGAAAGTCAGGTACAGGTGTCGGTCTATATGCAGGATAATGCTTCTGCGGAGGAGCTGAAAGCAGTAGAGGCGAAGCTTAAAAAGATGCCCGGTGTAGTAAAAGTAACACCGGTAAGCAAGCAGGAGGCTCTGGCACGCTTCAAGGAGCGTCTTGGCGATCAGGAGCAGCTGCTCAACAGTTTGGGTAAGGACAATCCGTTCCCAAATTCCTTTGAGGTGCAGGTGGATAGTCCCGAGCGCATCAAGGTTATCACGCCTTCTATCGGACAGCTGCCTAAGGTAGAAACAGCTAAATTCGGTCAGGAGGTTGTAGAGCACCTGTTTTCTCTGACCAAAATATTGCGCTTCGGCGGCATTGTGCTGGTTATATTTTTAGCTATGGCAACGCTGTTTATTATTTCCAATACTATCCGTCTGACGGTTTTTGCCCGCCGTAAGGAAGTTGTCATTATGAAATATGTAGGTGCAACCGACTGGTTTATCCGCTGGCCGTTTTTGCTGGAGGGAATGACCTTAGGCTTTTTCGGCGCCGTGATTGCATCTGTCTGCATTAACAGCCTTTACGCCGGGCTGTTGGAAAGAATCCATGCTACTCTGGCCTTTCTGCCGTTACTGCCCACATCTCCATTATTGTTTTATGTAACAATATTTTTACTGGCGGCAGGTACCGGTATCGGCGCTTTGGGCAGTTATATCTCCTTGCGTAAGTTCTTGCGCGTTTAAGGGAGGCAGAAGTGATGGAAAAAAAGAAGCTGGGCGGTCTGCTGCTGGCATTATGGCTGGCGGTGCTGCCGCTTTACGGAGCCATGTGCTTTGCCGATACTGCTGATGACAAGCGTGCCGAGCTGAATGATGTACGTCAGCGTATGGAGCGGATGCAGACCCGCAAGGAGCAGGCGCGCAGGAAGGCTGAAAGCGCCAGCGCGGAGCTGAGTGAGGTTATGGGCAGTCTTAACGAACTGCAGGCACAGGCTAATAATCTGCAGAAAAAAAGCGATACTCTGCAGGGAAAAATAAATGATAACCAGGCTAAGCTGGAGAAAAAGCAACAGGAAATGCAGGAGCGGATGTTGATTTACCGCAAGCGTCTGCGTGATATTTATATCAACGGTCAGATAAATTACCTGGATGTGCTTTTGGGTGCCAAGGATTTCAGTGATTTTTCCTCGCGCATGTATTTGCTGCAAAAAATCATCAGCCGCGACCTGGAACTGTTGGAAAAGCTGAAGCAGGATGCTGCGGAAATCCACAGCCGCAAGGAGCAGCTGGCAGCTGAAATGAAGGAAATCAAGGCTACCCAGACAGAGCTGGAAGCAAAAAAGGCTAAAGTAAATAAGCTGCGTGAGCAGCGTGCCTATATGCTTTACAAGGCACAGGAGGAAGAGCAGTCCAGCCAGGAAGAATATGAGCGTCTGCTGGCTATTTCGGAAAATATCGCCTCTATGCTGCGTAATATGGAAAACGCAGGCGGCGGTGCTCCTGCAGGACAAGGCGGTACAGGTCAGTTTATGTGGCCTTGTAACGGTCCGATTACCTCCTACTATGGTTGGAGAACGCATCCGATTTTCGGTACGACCAAGTACCATAGCGGTATGGATATTGCGGTTGATTCGGGAACGCCGATTCACGCTGCTGACAGCGGCACGATTGTTTACAGCGGCTGGCTTGGAGGTTACGGCAACTGCGTAATGATTGACCATGGCGGCGGTCTGGTAACGCTTTATGCACATAATTCGGCGTTAAATGTTGGTGAGGGGCAATATGTAAGCAAGGGCACGGTAGTTGCCTATGCCGGCAGTACCGGTTATTCTACCGGACCGCACTGTCACTTTGAAGTGCGTCTGCATGGTGAGCTTACAGAGCCGTTAAATTATTTACCGTGACAGATATAAACGGAGGCAGGAAAAGTGTTTGGAAAAAGAAGATGGCAGCTTGCAGCCTGCTGCCTGCTTACAGCGCTGCTGACTACCGCAGCGGTAGTGGGAACAGAAGCGGTGCTGTTGAACAGGCTGACGGGCAGTGCCTCTGAATCGGTGCGTTTTTTGCGCACGATGAACCTTTTAAAGCGCAATTATAATGGTGAGATAAATAATCATCAGCTGTTTGACGGCGCAATAAAAGGTATGGTGGAAGCTGCAGGCGATCCCTATACAGTTTATCTTAACAGTAAGGATTTTCAGCAGTTGAGTGAAATGACAGGGGGCAGCTTTGGCGGTATCGGTATTGTTTTTGGCAAACGCGGTAATGACTATGTAGTTATTTCTGCTTTAGAGGATAATCCTGGCGCAAAAGCTGGTATTAAGAGCGGCGATATTATTACTGCGATTGATGGCAAGCCGACGCGTGATATGAACATGGAGCAGGTAGCCAACAAAATCCGCGGTAAGCATGGCACCGTCGTCAAGCTGGAGCTCAAGGGCAAGGATGGCAAGCTGCGCACTGTAAGTGTTGAGCGTGCGGAAATTAAAAATCCGTCTGTTGGCGGTCAGCTTTTGCCGGATACAAAAATCGGTTATATCAGAATAGCCGTATTTAATGAAAATACCGGTGATGACTTTGCAAAAAAATACGCAGAGCTGGAGAAACAGGGCATGCAGGCCCTGGTGCTTGATCTGCGCGGCAATCCCGGCGGTGTATTTGATGCAGGCGTTGCCGTCGCTGGTATGCTGGTGCCTAAGGGACCTATTGTTTCTGTTGTAGATAAAAACGGCAACAAGTATGTAGAAACCTCCAGCCTGGAGAAGGTGAAATATCCTTTGGCTGTGCTTGTTGACCATGGAAGTGCCAGCGCTGCGGAAATTGTTGCCGGTGCGATTAAGGATACCAAAAGCGGTAAGCTTTTCGGCACCAAAACCTTCGGTAAGGGCAGTGTGCAGTCTGTATATCGCCTGGACAATAATACTGCAGTAAAAATTACGGTGGCTAAATATTATACTCCGTCCGGCATTTCTATTCATAATGTAGGCATTGAGCCTGATGTGAAGGTGGAGTTGCCAGATGACGCTACCGTTGATGTTCAGCTGAAGGCAGCGGAGGACTATCTGCTGCAGCAGCTGCAGTAAGGAGGTATAAAAATGTTATTTATCTGTTACCCGAAATGCTCGACCTGCAAAAAGGCAGAGCAGTATCTGCAGGCTAAAGGCCTGAGCTTTACTGTGCGTGATATCAAGACTGATAATCCGACAGCTGACGAGCTGCGTACATGGTATGCAGCCAGCGGTTTGCCGCTGAAACGCTTCTTCAACACCAGCGGTAATCTGTATAAGCAGTTGGGACTGAAGGATAAGCTGCCGACAATGAGCGAGGATGAGCAGCTGGAGCTGCTTGCAAGCGATGGTATGCTTGTCAAACGTCCGCTGGTAATTTATGACGGCGGCGTGTTGGTTGGCTTTAAACAGGCTGAATATGACGAGAAGCTCTGATATATTAATTTAAAATAACTTTGGAAAAACAGGCAGAACTTATGCGACAGGTCTGTCTGTTTTTTCTCTTTCGGAAGTACAGCTTACTTTGCCGTCACGGAAACGGTAAATGTGCTAAAATATATTTAGAGGGCTCATTGTATAATGAAATTGCACACCTGAAAAATCGAATAAAAAATAGTCCAT
>ERZ791840.127-NODE-127-length-57388-cov-18.495247_pt1 | contig 57388 bp, 75 predicted proteins | sample MGYA00510291_ERZ791840 | MGnify/ENA primary metagenome ERZ791840 (study PRJEB30046, sample SAMN00715256) | human gut metagenome | study: EMG produced TPA metagenomics assembly of the A metagenome-wide association study of gut microbiota in type 2... | reverse complement strand
GTAAAGAAAACGGAGGTAAAAGAGATGGCAGCAAACAAATATGCAGGAACACAGACAGAGAAGAATTTACAGGAGGCATTTGCAGGGGAATCACAGGCAAGAAATAAGTATACCTATTTTGCTTCGGTAGCGAAAAAGGAAGGCTACGAGCAGATGTCAGCATTGTTTTTAAAGACTGCAGATAATGAGAAAGAACATGCAAAGATGTGGTTCAAGGAATTAGCAGGAATTGGTGATACAAAGGAAAACCTGGCGGCAGCAGCAGAAGGCGAGAATTATGAGTGGACAGATATGTATGAAGGTTTTGCTAAAACAGCTGAGGAAGAAGGTTTTCCTGAACTTGCAGCAAAATTCAGAGCTGTAGGAGAGATTGAGAAGCATCACGAGGAGAGATATCGTGCACTTCTTAAAAATATTGAAACTGCACAGGTATTTGAAAAGAGCGAAGTTAAGGTATGGGAATGCCGTAACTGTGGACATATTGTGGTAGGAACAAAAGCACCTGAGGTATGCCCGGTATGTAATCATCCGCAGAGCTATTTTGAAGTGCACGAAGAGAATTATTAAGAAATCAGCGGAACTTGTTGAAAAATTTATGAAACATCATTGACAGAACATTTGCATTTCGGAAAAAGATAGTTTGATAACTTCCGATTTACCAAGCCCTTTGAGAGAGGATAAATCCTTTTCCCAAAGGGCTTTTTAATTTTACCGACATTCGTAAACTACAAGTAAAAGCCAAAACCTCATATACTCTAATCACAGAGGAAATGGAGGTTTTGATATGAGTAACAGCTTAGCGACAGTACATCCCGAATTGGTTGCCGAGTGGTCGGAAAAGAATTTGCCGCTGACAAGGGACAGCATAATTTTCGGCTCACACAAGAAAGTGATGGTATTTTGATTGGAGCCAGTAATGGTTTGTCTATTGCAGATGGATATAATATTTTTGCAGATGATGCATGGTTTCAGGAAAATATGGGAGATTTTAGAGAAAAATACGGACTGCGTTGTGTTTTACACGGATTTTCAGTTCCAATGAAGGTAGAAGAAAAGTGGGCGTTTGTAAGCAGACTTGTTAAGGCAAAAGCTATGCAGGATGAGCCGAGTGAGATTATGAAAAACATCTATGCACTAGTAAAGGATAAAGAATATTTCGTAGTAACTTCCAATGCGGAGGATCATTTTGTGCCGGCAGGTTTTGAGGCAGACAGTGTTTTTGAAATGGAAGGGAAATTAACCCAGATTTGTCTGTGCTGCAGGAGTCGCCATTTACGGATAAGGGAAGTGTAGTAGAGATATTTACTGACTTGACAGTGTGGATGGAAATCAAGAAGGTTATCGACCAGATTAATGCTAATGCGGTAGCGTAACTATTGGATGAATTGAGAAAAGCGTTATACTCTACACCTGCATTTATTATGGCAATCAGAACTTGAAAAATGAAATAACATTGCAAACGAGCCCCTGTTAGTGTATAATAATCGTGCTAATTTGGGGTTCTTAGAATAGTGCCATAAGACAGCTGCGAGGAGCGTTGGTCCGCCGAAGCACAGGACGGATTTTGTGAGAACGGCGCAGCAGTCAAAGCGGTATGTAGCAAAAAGCCCGTAAAAAGGAAAATAAAGGAGATAGATATATATGAAACTAGGAATCGTCGGACTTCCAAATGTCGGAAAGTCTACATTATTTAATTCACTGACCAAAGCAGGAGCGCTGTCTGCAAACTATCCATTTGCAACCATCGATCCGAATATCGGTATCGTTTCTGTTCCGGATGAGAGAATCGTAAAGCTCGGTGAGCTTTATCATACCAAGAAGGTAACACCTGCAACGATCGAATTTGTGGATATCGCAGGCCTTGTGAAGGGAGCAAGCAAGGGCGAGGGGCTTGGCAACCAGTTCCTTGCGAATATCCGTGAGGTGGACGCGATCGTTCATGTAGTGCGCTGTTTTGAAGATACCAACATCATCCATGTAGACGGATCGATCGATCCGGCAAGAGATATTGAGACCATCAATTTAGAACTGATTTTTTCCGATATTGAGATTCTTGACAGAAGAATCGCAAAGATTGCAAAGCAGGCGAGAATGGATAAGACTCTTGCAAAGGAGCTCGAGCTTGTAGAGGCGGTCAAGGCGCATCTTGAGGACGGCAAGATGGCAAGATCTTTTGAGGTGCCGGATGACGAGGACGCACAGATCTGGTTCAAGGGATATAACCTTTTGACAGCGAAGCCTACAATCTATGCAGCGAATGTCACAGAAGATGACCTCGCAGATGACGGCGCATCAAACCCACATGTTGCAAAAGTAAGAGAGATGGCAGCAGAAGAGGGCGCAAAGGTATTCGTTATCTGTGCGCAGATCGAGCAGGAACTGGCAGAACTTTCGGAGGAAGAGAAGAAGGAATACCTGGACGATCTAGGGGTGGAATCCAGCGGACTGGACAAGCTGGTGGCGGCAAGCTACAGTATTCTCGGTCTGATCAGCTTTTTGACGGCAGGCGAGGATGAGTGCCGTGCATGGACGATCAAGAAGGGAACCAAGGCACCGCAGGCAGCCGGCAAGATTCATACGGACTTCGAGAGAGGCTTTATCAAGGCGGAAGTTGTCAACTACCAGGATCTTCTGGACAACGGAAGCCTCGCTGCAGCGCGTGAAAAAGGCATTGTCGGAATGGAAGGCAAGGATTATGTGGTAAAGGACGGAGATGTGATCCTGTTCCGCTTTAACGTATAATTTCAGATAGGCATGATTTTGAAAAAAGACGCATATACTTTTCCGAGGAAGCAAACGGGCGGGAAGTATATGCGTTTTTGCGATCTGGCGAGGAAAGAGGTCATCAATGTAAATGACTGCAAGTGTCTGGGAAATGTGCGGGATCTGGATTTTGACGAGTGCGACGGGTGCATCAAGGCGCTGATTGTGCCGGGACCGGCAAAGTGGATGGGCTGCATGGGAAGGGAGTTTGAAGTGTTTATTCCGTGGTGCAGGATTGTAAAAATCGGACCGGACATTATTCTGGTGGACATTGATGAGAAAGAGGCAAAACATAAGGTAAAATAGGCGAAGGGGACAATAAAACAGAAAGTTTATGCAAAAAAATGAAAATTTTGTGAAAATATATAAAAAACTGGTCATATAATCGTGTAAATTTCATTGACAAGCAACAAATGTATAGATATACTACAATATATAGGCAAAATTGCCCATGGAGGTAGCAAATGAAGTGTCCATTTTGCAGCAGTGAAAATACACGAGTGATCGATTCCAGACCGGCAGATGACAACAATTCCATCCGCCGCCGCAGACTTTGCGATGATTGCGGAAAACGCTTTACCACCTATGAAAAGGTGGAGACCATTCCGCTGATTGTGATTAAGAAAGATAACACGAGAGAGCAGTATGACCGTTCCAAGATTGAGGGTGGAGTGTTGCGCGCCTGCCATAAGCGGCCGATCTCAGTCAATCAGATCAATCAGCTTGTGGATGAAGTGGAGACGGAGATCTTTAACCGTGAGGAGAAGGAGATTCCGAGTTCCCTGATCGGTGAGCTTGTGATGGATAAGCTCAAGGATCTCGAGGCGGTTGCCTACGTCCGTTTTGCGTCGGTGTACCGTGAGTTCAAGGATGTCAACACGTTTATGAGCGAACTGAAAAAAATGCTCGACAAATAAGAGTAGAAGGTAAAGATTCTGTCGTTTATTGTCGATATAATAAAAAGTTATAGTGATAGTTTATGGTTACAATGGAGAGTTTCTAATGAATTTGTCAGGAATCCGCATTAGTGCGGGATTTTATGATTACAATTCCATAGAGAATCGAGCTGTTACCGTGGGATCGGAACTGCCGGCGGAACTCCCGCAGAGTGTTACGGATCAGGCACCGTCTGCAGAAGAGCATGCTGCGCCTACAGTCAGCAGGAAGAGCGGACCGGATCAGGGAGCCATCGATTACGCGAACAGCTACCAGCCGGATGCAGTCTACGAGTTAAAGGGTGTGGATAGCGATATTGCCAGACTTGATGTCGAGCGCGCCATTTCGGACATGCGCAGGGATCAGGTGCTCGAGCAGTATCAGTTTTTTGTAGGAACGAATCCTGACGAGGCACAGCCGGTCAGACCGGATGAGAATTTTATACTATAGAATCATGAGCGGATGGGACTGTATACACATGTGTATGCAGTCTTTTTTGTGTAATAGGAAACTTTGTTCCTATTACACAAAAACGCTCTGAGAAAAACGAACTGCGCGAATCGGAAAATTCCGGGTGGATATTTTGGCGAAAATGTAGTAATCTATGTAAGGATACGCACTGAGTGAGATGAGTAAAGGAGCAAAAGGGCAATGCTGGAACGGTTTTACCCGGGAGAATACGTAGATTCTACCTATGAGATCGATTTTGACCGCCTTTATGGGGATGGATATCGAGGCGTTATTTTTGATATTGATAATACGCTGGTGCCGCACGGAGCGCCGGCGGATGAGCGGGCGTGCGCGCTTTTTGCACATTTGAAGGAGCTGGGATATCATTGCATGCTGCTGTCGAACAATAAGGAACCGCGCGTGAAAATGTTCAATGACGCGGTGCAGGTTTCTTATATCTACAAGGCAGGAAAGCCGAATCCGGCGAATTACAGAAAAGCGATGGAACAGATGGGAACGGATGAGAAAAACACATTGTTTGTGGGAGATCAGATTTTTACGGATGTCTATGGCGCCAACCGCACGGGAATCCGCACGATTCTGGTAAAGCCGATCCATCCGAAGGAGGAGATCCAGATTGTCTTAAAGCGCTATCTGGAAAAGATCGTTCTGTTTTTCTACCAGAGAAAATGCCAAAAGCAGCAGAGAGCGGCACAGAAGCAATAAAAGAAGCAGTTTGGGCTGCAGAAAACAGTGGCAGCATGTGACAATGAAAAGGACGGGCGCAGAAAACCCGGGATGGAGGAAAAAATGAAAATAGCAATCGGAAATGACCACGCGGCAACAGAGTTAAAATTTGTCATTATGGACTATTTAAAGGAGCTGGGACATGAGGTTATCAATTTCGGAACCGATGGAACGGAAAGCTGCAATTACCCGGAATACGGAGAGAAAGTCGGCAGGGCAGTTGTGGCAGGCGAGGCTGACTGCGGCGTGCTGATCTGCGGAACCGGCGTGGGAATCTCCATCGCAGCCAATAAAGTCAACGGCGTGCGCGCAGCGGTGTGCTCCGATACAGCGACCGCGCGTCTGGTAAAAGAACACAATAATGCCAACATTATCGCATTTGGTGCCAGAATCGTCGGAACAGAGCTTGCGAAAGATATCGTCAGGGCATATCTGGATGCAGAATTCCAGGGTGGAAGGCACCAGACCAGAATCGATATGATCCATGAGATTGAGAGACACAACGCATAAGGATATCGTGTGAATCAGGTTCAAAGCAGATTAAAAAGTGTGTAAATTCGCATGACACATTGCGGTATATGAAAAAAAGCTTGAAATATAGCGCTGTTTATTATAAAATAGAAAAATCAGAGAGTAAAACTCGAGCGTATTTTTAAGGAGGAAATTTACATGATTTCAGCAGGCGATTTCAGAAATGGTATTACCATTGAGTTAGAGGGTAATATCTATCAGATTATCGAATTCCAGCATGTGAAACCAGGAAAAGGTGCAGCATTTGTAAGAACTAAGTTAAAGAATATTAAGAGTGGTGGTGTGGTTGAGAAGACATTCCGTCCTACAGAGAAATGTCCGACTGCCCGCATTGACAGAAAAGATTACACTTATCTGTATGCAGATGGTGACTTATACAACTTCATGGATGCAGAGACTTATGAGCAGATCGCACTCTCCAAAGATGACATCGGCGATGCGCTGAAGTTCGTGAAGGAGAACGAGATGGTGAAGATGTGCTCTCACAACGGAAGCGTATTCGCAGTAGAGCCGCCTCTGTTCGTAGAGCTTCAGATCACTGAGACTGAGCCGGGCTTCAAGGGCGATACCGCTACTGGTGCAACCAAGCCGGCAATCGTCGAGACAGGAGCTACCGTATATGTACCTCTGTTCGTAGAGCAGGGCGATGTGATCAAGATCGACACACGTACAGGCGAGTATCTGTCCAGAGTTTAGGATTTTTGGACAAGTTTCATAACAGATAATGACAGAAAAGGCTAGGATGCTTGAAAATCCTAGCTTTTTCTTTTTGTGCAATTTTACTTAGAACCTATATAAAATATAGAATTGGTAACAAGTTGGTAACGCGTTGGTAACAAAGGTCAGGAGATCAGGTTAATCCATTCCAGCAGCTCCGGTATTGTGATATGAGTGTAAGTGTTATAAAGAATACTTCTTGGAGTGTGTCCCATGATTTTCTGCATATACAATTCTGGTATGCCAGCAGAGGTACCTCTTGAAGCAAACGTGTGCCGTGTATCATGGAATTTATGCTCAACACTCATAAATTTGTTAATGCGCGGCAGATTGCGCGATACAAAATTATTATACATAATCACAGAGCCGTTAGGGTTCAGCATAAGTTTGTCATGTCCATAAGAAGCGGAGTTATCTACGAACCATTTAACCAGATCATAAACCTTGTTATGAATAGGCACATAGCGGCAGCTTTCTTTATTCTTGGCCAATTCGGCGGGAACATAAATCCAGTGGTCTTCCAAATTTACATTATCCCGGTAGTTTTTAAGTAATTCGTTTACACGCATACCGGAGTAAAGAAGTATCAGCAGGACTTTTACATCCCAATCGTCAGACATGGACCACAGAGTTGCGATTTCCTGCTCGATAAATGGAATACGGTCGATAACAGGATCGCTGTATTCGATGTTGATGCCATCCGTATATTTTTTGTTAATAAGATTATGATCATAAGCATAATCAACCACAATGCGCATGACGGTGAGTACGTTTTTTTTGGAAGAACTGCCGAGCTGGATCGAATCAATGACATTCTGCAGCATATCTTTATTAAGATCACGAATCTTAATATCATAAAGCGGGGCACAGTATTTATAAGCAGTTTGCCGGCTGGTAAGTGCTGAACTTTTGAGTTTTGCATAGGCGGCGCTTTTTTTATATTTTTCATAAATCTGAGAAAATGTAATGTTTACATCTTCCGGCTTGAACGGACTTTCGTTGTATATAGACAGTGCTTCGAGCGCAGCTTTTTTAGTTGGATAATATCCAAGTACAATACGTTTGCGAACATAATCATGTTTCGTTTCGTCATAGGTTTCATCACAGGTAACTCGAGCCATCCAGGGCTTTCTGCGGTTACCGGTTAATTTTGTGATGGAGCCATAGCCATTTGGCAATTTCATAGTATCATCCTCCTTAAAAATAGGTATAAAAATAACAGCCAGCAAAGAACGGGTGTTCCGCTTGCACTTGGCTGCTCCGAATGATACAATATGCTTGCTTAGGGCGATTGTTCATTCAGAGCAATTGCATTGCCGCTCTGCCTAATGGTGGGGCGGTTTTTATTTACTGATTTTCAGTATTGTCAGCTGCCATATCAGATGAATCTGCGGAGTTAATGATTTCTCCGGAATCTGCATTGACGAAATCAACATGGATATTGCCGACATCAGATCCATTGAAAATAGCATACATACCACCATACATGTAAAAGACAATAATGGACATTGATTCTGCAAGATCAAGATCTGTGGAGGTAGTAGTGACTGTGAAGTTTGTAAAATCCGAATTGGCTTTAATATCTGTGATATTTGGGTAATCATCAGATCCAACTATATCGGATAAGCTAGCATTGCAATTATCAGCGAGATCCTTCATCATCTGCTTATGCTGTGATTTTGACATCACATAGGTGGCGCTTCCGTCCTCATTCAAGGTAATAGAGTGGATATCACTTTCTTTTGCCTGTGCATCGAGTTCTTCCTGCGTAACGTCTCCAACGTAATCAGCCGGGACGGTGATGGTAACATCGAAAATATTTTTGTCCACTTCGACATCCCCCAGAGCATCAAGCTCTGAAAACGCGTCTTCGGTGGAGCTGGTATCTTCTACTTTCTGAGCAGAAGTAGTAGCGGTATCAGCTGATCCGCTGCTTCCGCAGCCGGAAAGAGCCATTGATAAAATCAACATGGTCGCAACAATTCTTTTTTTCATAACGTATTCTCCTTTGAAAATAATATATAACTACGGTCATATATTACCATTGATGTAATTTGATGGCAAGGTTATTCGGTGGCATTACGAATGAATTCGTTAAGCTTATCTCTATCCCAAAGTTTCACACTTAACCTCTTGGCGTCCTCGATACCTTGCTGGGTAAAGGTTGAATTTGTCATTACAACAGCGACATCTTTATTAAAAATTCCTTTAGCAGAGTATGCTTCTTGTATTGCTTTATATGGTACGGAGCCCTCGTAACGTTTACACTGAATTGCATAGGTCACATCGCCTTGTTCCGCAAATATATCTACACCGTGATCCCCACTACCTTGTGTGACTTCGACGTTAGAAAAGCCGTTCTTTTTTAATAAATCCGCGCAAAAATATTCAAAATCATGTCCGTCCATCGCATCGTAGTTATTGCTGTAAGGTTGATCGAGATTAAATTCACTTGTTTGTAAATCATTATTGTCTTTTGTGTATGTAATGTGTGCTGTTTTGAATAGAGTATCAAACGTATATTCATCCATAAGGACTTCGCGAGGAAAGGTTCCATTTTCGGGCCCAACAACTCCAAAGGCTTCTAACTGTTCTAATATGCGCATTGCTCTGTTAAATCCAATTTTGAAATTACGTTGTAGTAACCCTACCGAACCTTTATTTGACTTTATTATCAGAACAGCTGCATCCCGAAAGTGCGGATCTGGATTATCTAATAGAATTGGCACAGCATTTTTTCGGGCATTGAATCGCTCAATGGCTTTACTCTTGTCTTTTCGGATGTTTCTTAAATCATCAGATGGTTTATTGGAAAATTTTATTTTCCTCTCGTAGCTTTTTAATTCCAGAAGAATATTAGTCAAACGGTCGTAAGAAGCAAAAAACTCATTTTCACTTGTAGTAGTGTTAATAACATTTGAAAGAATTTGAGCTTCGTCTATAAGTTTGCTTGCACGAATATAAATATCTGCATGGCTTTGCTTGTTGTTAAAGATTTTATCAAAGAACATGGCTGTATCTCCTATGGCATTCAATCATACTAATTCAAGCACCGCAATATTCGGTTCAAAGACGATAACATAATTATCCAGTTTCGTGTATACACCATACTTATTTCTGTAGTAATTAAGGCTATCAATTAAAAACTCTTCGGTTACCTCAAGGTACTCCGCTGATTCTGATATGCTTTGACAGTGGTGCAAGTAGGCATCCACGATGCCGCGCAAGCCGACCAGCTTATTATAGGCTACGATCCTGCCGCGCATTTCCTGTTTGCGGTTTTCTACGGTGGACTGATCGAGTATGTTGCCGGTTGCGGTGTAGTGGTGTCCGAGTTCTTCTGCAAGGATGCAGGCTTTTTCTGTGTCTGTGCTTATATCCTTACTAATAGCAATATGTTTGTCAAGGTACAATCCCTTTATTTTTGTTCCGCAGAAATGCGAGGTTTCATCTACGATCACGCCAGCATCGGATGCATTTTCTAACAATGTTTCGTATTTTGTCAAAGTAATCCCTCCTTGGGACTAATAATAACTCTTTATGAGTCCAATTAAATGGACTACCTTCTGGTTGCTTTGATAAATGCCGCGTATTCTTTGATCCTGTCTAACTCATCTGCAGTGTATTCATCGCCATCAAAATGGGCGGCAATAGTGATTGGTTCATCCGGTTCATCCCACCCCATGAGTTCCTGTGGGGATACCTTTAATGCCTTTGCAAATTCGCGTATTTTTGATTCAGCAAGGTCAACCTCTCCTTTTTCAATTTTGGCGATGGATGATCTGTCTTTATATCCAGTTAATTCTGCTAATGTATCTTGAGACATTTTTAATTCTGTTCTCCTAGATTTAATGTTTTGATAAAGCGGTAACATAAGCAGAACCCCTTTCTTAATTATTTTGTATCATCATAATAGCACTTTGTGTAAAATAATTCAACAAAATTATTAAAAAGTGTTGACATAAATTCACACTGATGATATAGTGAATTTAGTTCACGGAAAGGCGGTGATAAAAAAGTGGCAAATGTGGAACTGCTTAAGGAAAAAATAAGTAATTCTGGCATGACCGTTACTGCAATAGCTGATAAATCAGGCATATTGCGGGAAACTCTCTATAACAGAATGAAAAGCGGTAATTTTTATGCATCTGAAATTACTGCGTTGACAAAGGTATTGCATCTCACCAGGAAAGAAAGAGATGAAATTTTTTTACCTTAATGCGTGAATATAATTCACGAAAACCTATAACAGAAATTTGTCAAAGGTAGCAGGAGTTCTTGATTGTACTGTTGATGAACTTCTGGAATAAAGGCTACCACATCATCTGTCCAATAATCTGGACAGCAAATAAGAAGGGAGTGAGAAGAATGGAAAAAGTAGATGCACTTATTGAAGCACTGGCGGAGCATATCAGTGATGTAATCGCGTCTGGAAAAGAATGTGAGGGAGAAATTTCAGAAAAAACAAAGGCTCTCGCAGCGCTGGTTTCCGCAAGAGCCGAGTATTTCTAGTCGAGTTCACTATTATCTAATTCGACTAATTTGTTGTAAATTTCCTGCATAAAATTTGCAACGGCTTTGCCATTTTCTTCGTTTGGAGCAATGGAAGAATTTGACATTTGTACTCGGACGCGGCAACGTCCTGTAAGGAGATTGTACCACAAGCGATGAATAGAAGAAAGGGGATGAAAAAGAGTGAGTGAAGCAGAGCAGCTTGAGAAACTGTGTCAGCCGGTAGTGGACTGGTTGAAAAAGAATCATGATCCGCATACTGAGGTGCGCATATCCGCGGAGCATATTGATCTGGTAGAGAGCGTGATCGGGATTCCGGTAACATAGTCTGAACAGCAAATAGAAAGGAGGGAGAACATTGCCAGAAGAATTGCAGGAAATGAAAGTAACTAATGATCAATTAGAGAAAATTGCACGGTTAATTGTAGGAATTGCAGCGGTGCCAGAATTTTCCAATAAAAAAATACCGACATCTCTGGTTGCGAAAATATATGGGAAATCAGAATCTTGGGTAAGAAATGGGATTATCGAGGGATGGCTGCCGATAGGACATGGAACCTGTTCTGAAAATCGAAGAAATGTGTATGTATCACCTAAGAAGTTATGGGAAGATACCGGCTATGTCTGGCAAGGTGTTGTAGATATGTAGAAAAATGGAGATTTAGAACAACGGGAGCAGGGAGGTGAGAACGTTGAAGAGGATAGGCAAGATCGTTACGGCGGTCGGCGTGGTCACGGCACTGCTTGCGGGATGCTGTCTGGACTCGCAGGATGTGTACGGCTACCTTGCGGGAGCGCTGTGTATCATCGGTGGCTTCCTGGGCGGCGCGGGCTATGCGATCTACATGCTGGCAGAGCTGCGGCACACCGAGGTTGTGATCCAGATGGACAAGCCGGATATTGTGTGGATCGAGATTGAGGAGGTGGGAAAGTGACGGAACAGGAAAAACAGGAGATTGTCTCCGAGGTTGAAAAGCAGATTTTAGAAAAGATGAAAGGAACGGTCATTCGCGAAGATACACAGTCGGTTTTAAAGAAGCCACGTTCAAAATGGTTTACGAGCGCATCTTGCAATACGGAATCTATTATGTACAAGCTTTTTGGCACGTATGTTTATTGGAGCGTTTGGGATATGATCCGCAAGCTCACATGTTATATATGCGGAACCAGTTATGTGAGAAATCTTTCGGGAAATGAGATGGCGGATGAAGTAGCGGAAAAACTGTGTCAGTTTGTATACGACCTAAGAACGGAGTATCTGGAACATGAGACAAAAAAATAGCACCCTGACTGTTTTGGCGAACGCAGGTGCTATTTACCGTAGGAATACATAAGTATTTCTATGTTCATTGTAACACGAAAAAGTAGTTTTTGAAAGTGTGATTTTATGATTTTCAGAGAATGTAAGCGCTGCGGTCATCCAATGGACCCGGGAGAGGGTAGAAACGGTATGTGTGATGAATGTGTTACCAGGGAGACGGAGCGGCAGCAGCGAGAAGAGAAGATGGAGTGGATGATCCAGGCAACGGATTGGACGCAGCTGGAAGTGGAGGATTTTTTGAATGAAAGCAAGGTTATGTAACAAGGACATGTGCAATCTCGCGGACTTATTGCGGGAACTGCCGGAAGCGCTGAAAGGGGTTGGCGTTGATGGGAACATGACAATCAATGTTGGAGAGAATGGGCAGATTATAAGCACTCTTGCCGTTTCCCCGGAGACAACATTGACACTTGAGATCAGCGATGACGGCAGAAAAGGAGCGTGGGAGTATATCGATGATTGAGATAGCGCCGGATGCCTTGGATTGGGATGAATACGAAGCAGAGCAGGAACGGGCGCGCCGGCACAGAAAAAAACTGGCAGCAATATACGACCGTGAGGAGCGGTTTGGAGAAGAAAAGGAGATAGAAGATGCAGGAAATTAACTTATTGGTAGAACAGAAAAACGGAAGTATCGAGACCAACTTTGAAGAGATCAAGGCAGCCCTTGCGGCAGGGCTGGAGGAGTACAAAGGGATGGTGTTTACCGCGGAATCCCAGCCGGAAGCTAAAAAGACAGTGGCAAGCCTGCGTAAGCTGAAAAAGGCGATGAACGACAGGAGAATCGAGATCAAGAAAAAATTTATGGAGCCGTATACCAATTTTGAAGCGCAGGTCAAGGAACTGGACAAGCTGATTGATGAACCGATCGACTTTATCAGCGGGCAGATCGAGGAGTTTGAGCGTAGGCGCGTGGAAGCAAAGAAAGCGATGATCTGTGAAATCTATACCGGGATTATGGCGGAGCATGGAACCGTGATGGAGTATCTGCCGCTGGATCGCATCTATGACAGCAGATGGGAGAATTCCACGACTACGCAGAAAGCCATCACAGAAGCCATCACAGCACATGTGGAGCACGTAGAGAAAGATCTGGACACTATCCGGGCGATGGAATCGGAGTTTGAGGATAAAGGCCTGGCGAAGTATAAGGCAATGCTGGAACTGTCAGATGCCATTACAGCCATGAACCAGTACCAGAAGCAGAAGGAAGAAATCCTGCGGAGACAGGCAGAGGAAGAGCAGAGAAAGGCAGAAGAGGAGGCACGCAGGGCGGCAGAGGAAGAGCAGAGAAAAGCTGCTTTGGTGCATGAAGAACCGGTTGTACCGGAAGTTGTGCCGAATGTTGCTCTGGAGGAAGAAAAAGAGGTGCGGTCTGCAACGGCGCCTGAGGGAACCGTACGGTATGAAGTGGTTGCTGATCCGTTCCAGATCGCACAGCTTGAAGCTGCTATGCGTGAGTACGGTATTAAATTTCGGAGGGTATAAGCATGGCGGAAGCAGCAAGAAAAATGAATATATATGAAGCGATCTCTCGGTGCATGGAAGAGATCGGGGCGGTCGGTAAAGATGCAGTGAATAAACAGCAGGGCTTTAAGTACCGCGGAATTGATGCGGTCATGAATGCAATCAATCCGGCGCTGGTAAAGAATCATGTTTTTATTGTTCCGGAAGTATTGGAACAGCAGAGACAGGAGAGAACCACAAATAAGGGTGCGGTTCTGATCTATTCCATCTGCCGGATAAAATATACGTTCTATGCAGAGGACGGCTCGTCTATTGAAGCAATCACAGTTGGCGAGGGCATGGACAGTGGAGACAAAGCAACCAACAAGGCAATGGCGATCGCATTTAAATATGCATGCTTTCAGGTGTTCTGTATCCCGACAGAAGAGATGAAAGATCCGGACGGCGAGACACCGGAACCAGTTGCGCCAGCACCGCAGTTTACACCGGCGACAGCAGAGCAGTTACATAAAATCAATGAATTTGTGGATGCCTATGCTGAAATGTGTGAGAACGCAAAGACAGTAGATATCATGAACCGACTTAAGAAAATGTACAATTTTTCCGGTACATCTGATATTTCTACGGAGCTGGCAAACAAGCTGATCGAACAGGTAGAGACCTGGTATAAGAAAAAGAAAGAAGCTGATGCCTGATGGAGACGACCGGGAAGCTGACTGGAGCCAGCCGGACATTTGATGGACAGGGCATCATCCTCACGTTTGAGGTTGACGCTTCGGCTGCCGGTCAAATTGAAAATTTACAGAATCAGGACAAGCTAAAAATAAAAGCTGTCAGATACACGCAGAAACGGAGCCTTGATGCAAATGCTTACTTTCATGTGTTGGTTGGAAAAATTGCTGACGTACTCACGATTTCAAAGGCAAAAGCTAAAAATGTTCTGATCTGTAAATATGGACAGCCCGAATATCTTCCAGATGGAAATATTTTCTACTATCAGTCAAACGCACCAGAAGAATATATGTGGGAACAGGAAGCAATCCACGCAATGCCGGTTCGGTATGATGGAAAACTGACTGTATATAAAATCTATCGCGGGAGTCATACCTATGACACGAAAGAAATGTCGGTTCTAATTGACGGAACGGTAGCGGATGCAAAAGAACTTGGAATAGATACCATTACGCCAGCAGAACTACAGGAAATGAAAGAGCGGTGGGGAATATGAAGCGATTATGGAGCGTATTTACGGATGATATGGAACATTGCTATTTTACCGGCGCGGCGCCGGTTGAACGCCATCATATTTTCCCGGGTAATCCGAATCGGAAGAATAGCGAGAAGTATGGATTTGTCATACCGCTTCGCCCGGATCTGCATCCGAATGGAACGCAGGCGGGGAAGAATGCCGCTGAAATGGATCTGAAGCTTAAGCAGATGGCACAGGAATATTTTGAAAGCCATTACGGAAGCAGAGAAGAGTTCCGGCGGATATTCGGGCGGAGCTGGTTATAGGGTTGAAACACCCGTCTGCGGGCGAAAGAAACCGATCATGCGGAGACTTATTATATCACGAACTGTCGAAGCCATGATGATACCTCCGGGGTCGTCCCGGAGGGGGAAGGAGAAATATTGAATCAGTTAGAGATTTTTAAGAATAGAGAGTTTGGAGAGATTCGGACAGTAACCATAGACGGAGAGCCGTGGTTTATTGGAAAAGACGTTGCCGAAGCACTTGGTTATGGAAAGGGAAAATCATTAAACAATGCAGTTGCGACCCATGTTGATGAAGAAGATAAGGGGGTCACTGAAATGATGACTCCCGGTGGCAAACAGAATTTAATAATTATCAATGAGTCAGGTCTTTACAGTTTGATCCTTTCCAGTAAGTTACCGAATGCGAAAAAGTTTAAGCACTGGGTAACATCCGAGATCCTGCCACAGATCAGAAAGACCGGATCATATCAGAAGCGGCTCACACCAGAAGAAATGATGCGGATTCAACTTGGAATGGTAGACGATCACGAGAACCGCATCGAACATCTCGAAAATACCATGACAATTGACTACGGTCAGCAGCAGGAATTAAAGAAAGCTGTAAATAAGAGAGTCGTCGAGATCCTTGGTGGTAAGAAAGCACCGGCGTACAAGGAATTAAGCAAAAAGGTTTTCGCGGAATGCAATCATGATATACAGGACTATTTTGCAGTCAATTCAAGAAATAACATCCCGTCACTGCGTTTTGAGAATGCTCTTGAATATGTAGAGGGGTGGAATCCGAGTAACAATACGATGCTTGATGTGAGAAGCTGCAATGCTGGAATGGGTGGTGCGGATGGAGTATAAGTTTACGATCCCGGGGCGGTTGGATGGTTTGAATGAATACACCGCCGCCAACCGGACGAATCCGCACAAGGGCGGACACATGAAGCAGAAGAATGAGGATGGAATCATCTGGCAGATCCGGCGGCAGCTTCCGGGTATTGGCACCATTACGACACCTGTACTGATCTATTATCGGTTTTTCGAGAAAGACCGGCGCCGGGATAACGACAATATTTTGTCCTGCGCGGCTAAGTTTGTGCAGGACAGCTTGAAAAAGGCATGGGTAATCAAGGACGACAACCAGAGATGCATCCCGCACTTCTATTTCGATACGTTTGTGGATAAGGAGAATCCGAGGATTGAAGTGACGATCACGGAACTTACCGCGGGACAGGCGAAAATGACGCTGAAAGACCTGCTTAAGGACTTAGAAACGGGGTGATCGGTTGGATGGCAACTACATAAAATTGAGCCGGGGGCTGTTGGAATGGGAATGGTACACGGATATCAATACCACCCGGCTGTTCATCCACATGCTGTTGAAAGCCAACTGGAAGGATGGAAATTTTAAAGGGACAACGGTTCCGCGTGGATCATTTGTCTCGTCCATCGGGAAGCTGGCGGGCGAAACTGGACTTACGGAACGCGAAATTCGGACAGCAATTTCGCATTTGAAAAAGACAGGCGAAGTGACAAGCAAAACGACAAACAAATATACCGTATTTACAGTGGTTAAGTACGATTTATACCAGACGAGTGACAAGCAAAACGACAGTCAAGAGACAAGCAAGCGACATTCTAACGACATTCTAACGCCAACAATAGAAGAAAAGAAAGAAGGAAAGAAGGGAAGAAATACACCCCCTATATCCCCCGCGGAGCGGTTCGTGGAATTTGCTGCAGCCTACCCGAAAAAGTGTACTGGCTATCTGGCAGAATCGGAATACTGCAATGCGGTGATGGCTGGCGTACCGGAGGATGATCTGATACGGGCGGCGCGGAATTATGCGGATGCTTGTCGGCGGGACAGAACGGCGGAGCGGTATATCAAGAAAGCGGAAAACTGGCTTCGTGAGAATGTATTTATGCAGTATCTAAAAGGAGCGGGCAATGGAGCAGATGGAACAAACGCTGGAGAAAATACTACAGCGCATGAAAAATCGATCAATGAGCGGCTCGGGGAACTTGGAGACACCGGAGAATTCGAGGGATTCTGACGTGTGCCCGTTATGCAATGGCACCGAGTGGATCTTGACCGAAAAGGACGGTATCACAACGGCGGTGGAATGTAAGTGCCGGGAGCGGGCGGCGATGTCAAGGCGGTTGCGGTTTGCGGATATTCCGGAAGCGTTCCGGGGGATGGATTTGAAAACCTTCCGCACGGATGTGTACCGACAGCCGGACAGCAAAAAGACGGTGGCAGATGCCTGCCGGATCATAAAGGTTTACCTGGATGATTTCGGGAGCCAGAGGGATCAGGGCATGGGGCTGTTTATCTGGTCCCGCACAAAGGGCAGCGGAAAAACACGGATCGCCGCAGGTATTGCGAATGAGCTTATGAAAAGCTATGCGGTTAAGTTTGCAGTATCGCTGACCATCCTGCAGGAGATCAAGAATACATGGCGGCGGGATGCCGAATACAGTGAGAGTCGGTTACTGGATGCACTTAACACGGTGGATGTGCTGATTATCGATGATTTCGGCGTGGAATCCCCGGCGGCGTGGATCAACGACAAGATGTACCAGATCATCAACGAGCGGTACATCAACAAGAAAGTGACTATCTTTACGAGCAACGAATCATTAGACAGCCTGCGGTATGATGACCGGATCACGAACCGGATCAAGGAGCGGACATATCAGATTGCTTTCCCAGAGGAATCTGTTCGGGACCATATCGCGGAGCGGCACCAGGAAGAGATGATTGAAAAGGTGATGAGAGGACAGGGAAATGGGCAGAAGAAAAAGAACGAGCATGTATGACCAATACAGGGATGACATCGTGGCGGCACTTGATGCGGGAAAGACGATCATCCAGATTTACGACGAGATCATATGCCCGGCGCTGAACGGCGGGTGCGAATACAGCGGTTTGGTGTACTACGTGAATAAAAATGGTCTCCGATACGTGACGGAAAATGACGGCTATGAGCCGGTACATATCTGCGCGGAGTGTGAACATTGCGGAAAAATCCAGAGAGAGCGGTTCGATCCAATGAGTTTTTGCAAGAAAGCGGAGCGGGAGATTTTGCCGGTGGTTAAGACGTCGCCGCGGTGGTGCCCGTTACGATCGAGGAATACAGGGGGCGAGATAAATGCATAGAGACAGTAAGGAGCGCCGCAAGCGCGTAGCAGAGATCAGCGAGCGGATGACACACCCAAGCAAGCATGTGAGCGGCGACGCGCTTAAGAGATTCAGAGAGGTGCCGTATCAGTTAAGATACAGGAGGGAGCAGGAAAAATAATGAGTTGCGAAAAAGAATGCAAGCTCGGCAAAACATATTGCTGCATGGAGTGCCCGAGCTACGATATATGCCGAGAGAAGCGCAAGAACAGAAAATCGAGCTTTGAAAAAGCGGTGAAGTGGATTGCCGTTAGCATTGCGGTTATCGCCGGAATCAAGATGACGGGATCGGCGTGGTGCCTGTGGGCGTTTGCTTTGCCGATACTGGCAGATTAGGAGGGATAGACATGACAGAGAATGAAGCAAAGGTATTTATTCAAAATGCCATGATTCAGTCTAAAAATGTTTTGGCAGAATTATTATTGATTGCGCCAAAAGTGTTTGCTGCAAAGAAAAAGAGTTTAGGAGAGTATTACAGCAACCTCGAAAACTGCAAAAAAGAAATTGAGTCATGCGAGGTGGCGATACGGGCACTGGAAGAGGTGCAGCGCTGGCACACATCAGTAATCAACCCTAAAATCAAAAATGTGTTCGCAAATACTTCTACACAGATTTGCCAGAACTGCGACCATAAAGATGAATATATCGAGGAGTTGGAAGCGGAGGTTGAGCCGTATCGAGCATTAGAAAAACGCCTTACGGATATGTTCGGCGGAGAACTATCCCTTGAGGACGTAACGGATGAACTGGAACGATATCTGAAAGAACCGGATAACACGCATCCAATAAACGCCAAAATCCTTACCTACGAGGATGCGGCAGCTTGGGATGCTTACCGCGCAATCGGCACGCCGGAAGAATGCCGGGCGGCAGTGGAGAAGCAGACAGCGAAGAAAGTGAAATCAATATCCCAGGTAAAAGACGGAGACAGCTATGTCGGTCTTATAGGGAGATGTCCTTGCTGTGGAGACATATTGGAAGAGGGCACTGTATATTGTGATTGCGGTCAGAGATTAGATTGGGGGACGAACGATGGGAAGATTGATTGACGAAGATGAACTGGTGGAAGAAATAAAGTCATTAAAAATTGTATTGGATGGCAAAGATATATTCCCTACCGCCGCAAAAGATACAGTTTTAAGAATTATCAGTGAACAGCCAACCGCCTACGACCCGGACAAGGTTGTGGAGCAGTTGGAAAAGCTGAAAAGCCTTGTATCAGTAAATAGGGTACTTGATGATATTGTAAATGATAAACCAAAGGAATTAGGAATGCTTATAGCCTATGAAAAGGCAATCGAGATCGTGGAAGGTGGTGGAGTAGATGCCAATTAAACCAGAAAATCGGAAAAGATATCCGGCAAACTGGAAAGATATACGAAAAGATATCCTTAAACGGGCAGACAATAAATGCGAATTTTGTGGAATTGAGAATTATGCTATACGCGAAAATGGCTCAAAAGTTGTCCTGACAATAGCGCATTTAGACCATACACCGGAAAATTGCGATTACAGTAATCTCAGAGCGTTATGCCAGCTTTGCCACAACAGGTATGATGCAAAGCACAGGGCAGAAACGAGAAGAAAGGTGGTGGAGTAGATGGCAGTTAAACCAATTTTGTTCAATACCGAGATGGTTCGAGCGATTCTGGACGGAAGAAAAGGTGCAACGAGAAGAAGTGTAAAAGGCTATATTCCTGATGATGCAGTATGGGGGTATACCGCTTTTACACCTAAAGGGTACATATCGTGTAGAGGTACATTTGCAGATGGGTATGGAGAGAAATTCTTTAAGTTGCCTTGTGAGCCGGGCAATATCCTGTATGTCCGGGAAACATGGAAAAAGGCACCAAATGGGTATTATTACTACGAAGATTGGCAGAAAAATGACATCGCAGATATTACAAAATGGAAACCATCCATCCACATGCCGAAAGAAGCCGCGCGTATCTGGCTTAAGGTTACGGATGTCAGAGTGGAACGGTTGCAGGATATAACACCAAAGGGGGCAGAAAGCGAAGGCGTTGGAAACCTTTTCTATGATGATATCGGATACGGTGAAAAAAATTATGGAACAGAAGTAGACCCAGAGTACGGGATTGCAAAGGAGCAATTTGCTTGGCTGTGGGAATCAACCATCAAGAAATCCGACATTGACCGCTACGGTTGGGATGCATCACCGTGGGTTTGGGTAATCGAATTTGAAAGGTGCGAGAAACCGGAAGCATGATGATTTAGGAGGTGCAGGGTGAAATTATATCAAGGAAATGCAAAGGAACTTGTAGGCAAGAAGATTGATTGTTACAAAAGACGTTTCGGTTATTATCCAATGGAAGTTATTGAGATAAACGGAGTGCCATATGTAAAAGATGCAGTTGGAGTATGTATGCCGATTCCAGAAAAAGAAACGGACTTTAACTGCACTGATTTTGATTTTGTCATTGAGTAAATTTGGAGGTGGAAGATGGCTAAAGCAGTATTGGTTATGGATATGCCGGAACAGGTATGCCAGAAATGCACATTGTGCTATGAGACAGAGAATGATGACGAATATCTATGCTGTGCGACAGGGAAACTTGTACCAGACGGAGCAAAGCCGGACTGGTGTCCCCTCCGGGAGTTGCCAGAGAAATCAGATCATCCAGAGCATTGCGACAATGGAATGTTCGATGCAGGGTGGAACGAATGCTTAGATGCCATAGAGGGAGGTGCACATGGGAAAGAGCAGAGCGAGTAAGCTGAACGGCTACCGGAGTGCGGTAAGCCGGCAGAGAAACGATGTGTATAAGTTCAAGACCAGAGGTAAGAAAAAATAAATCAGTAGAAAGGAGTGAGAGGTTTGCTGGCCAGCGTAAAAGAGCTCTTTACTCCGAGAAAAAATGGAATCAGTAAAAGAACGTATGGAGCGAATCGGAGCATACGAAAAGATAGCATCTTTTATGCAGAAAGAGAAGCAGCCATATGAATTTAAAAGAAAATATGCTCAAATACGAGCAGAAGAGTTCGCAAATGAATGTGACGGAAGATTGCTCAATTACCATGTTTCGGTCGGTGGACTTGACAGTATAATCTTATACCTGTTTTTACATGAGGTATGCGGAATTGATGCACCAGGAGTCAGTGCATCTACACTGGAAGATAAGAGCATTCAGAGAGTACATAAAGCACTGGGAATCATCAATGTGCCGCCGCTGAAAAGAGAGGATGGTACTTATTGGACAAAAGCAAGAGTTATACAGGAATTTGGGTTTCCGGTCATTTCAAAAGAGATTGCCGGGAAGATAGAACTTTTGCAAAATCCGAGCGAGAAGAATAAGACAGTCCGTCATGCGATCATAACCGGAGAAACTGGAGAATATGGTGGATGGCAGAAAAACTCCAAAATGCAGTTAAATCAACGATGGTTACAGTTGTTCGGTGGATATGAGAATGAAAATGAAGGCTGTGATTTTCAAAAGCCGGACTTCCTTGTATCTGCTAAATGCTGCTATTACCTCAAAGAAAAGAACTGTGATGATTGGGGAAAAGAGCATAACAGCGTGCCATATCTAGGACTGATGGCATCCGAGGGTGGCAGACGTGCTAAGAGCCTGAGAATGAATGGATGTAATTATTTCGGGGCATCCACGATCAGATCGGCACCGTTTGCAATCTTCCACCGGCAGGATATTTTAACACTTGCCTTAGAGATAGATCAGATGTGGAAACATGGCTTGAAAGAAAAATATCATGAAAAACTTTTGAAAGAGGGAAAATTAGCAACAAGTTTCGAAATGCCGGAAAGCATTATTCCGGAGATCTATGGAACTATTGAAAAACAACCGGATGGAATGCTTTACACAACAAAGGCGCAGCGTACTGGTTGTAGCATGTGTGGTTTTGGGATCCACATGGAAAAGAGACCACACAGGTTCGATCTGCTTTATGAGAGCAATCCAAAAGAATGGGATTATCTGATGTTCCATATGTGCAAGGATAAAGACGGGAATGATTATGGCTGGGCGAAAGTTCTGGACTATATCGGTGTTGGTTGGGATCCGTCAACGGTCGGCGGAAATTGCAAAGGGCAGATTTCGCTTCCATTAGATCGGATGGTGTGAATATATAAAAAGCACCTAATTGCTTAGGTGCGTTATGTTCAATAGTGGGATTCGAACCCACGACCATGCCTTTATAGGAGGCGCGCTCTATCCACTGAGCTATATTGCTAAATATTTTAGGATTATATATTAGCATAATTATTTGAAAATTACAAGAGACATTTAGAAAGGAGCCGAACCTCCGGCCGGGGTAACGATATATCGGGTTCCTTTTGAAAAATGACATATAAAGAATTTTTAGAAACAAAGATTGAACTTGCGACAGAAAGTGGATTTATTGTGGATCTGGAAAAAGTCAACAAGGTGTTGAAACCGCACCAGAGGGATGCTGTGGTGTGGGCGCTGAAAGGTGGCAGGCGTGCACTGTTTGAAAGTTTCGGACTTGGAAAGACCGTGCAGGAGATTGAGTTTTGCCACTTAGCATCAGAACATAGCGGTGGTCGTGCGTTGATCGTATTGCCGCTTGGAGTAAAGCAGGAGTTCACGCATGATGCGGTGGAAGTGCTTGGATATGAGAAGCCAGAGTATTGCCGGACAATGGAAGAAGTGGAGCAGAGCACAAGCCAGATTGTATTGACGAATTATGAGCGTGTCCGGGATGGGGACATCCGGCCAGACTACTTTGCAGCGACATCACTTGACGAAGCCAGTGTTTTAAGAAGTTTCGGAAGTAAAACTTATCAGACATTTTTAGATAAATTTAAAAATGTTCCGTATAAGCTGGTAGCCACGGCAACACCGTCACCGAACAAATATAAGGAACTGATCCATTATGCCGGATATCTGGAAGTAATGGATACCGGGCAGGCATTGACGCGGTTCTTCCAGAGAGACAGCACCAAAGCAAACAATCTGACCTTATATCCAAACATGGAAGATGAGTTTTGGATGTGGGTAAGCAGCTGGGCACTTTTTATCACGAAACCTTCAGATCTAAATCCGGTATATTCCGATGAGGGATATGATCTGCCGCCACTTGATGTAAGATGGCACGAATTGCCGGTGCATTATGGCGATACAGCGGATAAGGACGGACAGATTCAGTTATTTCAGGAAGCAGCCGAGGGATTGAAAGAAGCGGCGACGGTCAAGAGAGATAGTATTGATCGCCGCGTGGAAGAAATGAAACGAATTGTGGAAGAATCACCGGAGGATCATTTCCTTTTGTGGCATGATCTGGAGAATGAACGGCATGCAATCAAGAAAGCACTGCCGGATGTGGTGGATATTTACGGATCTATGGATTATGATCTGCGCGAGCAGAGGGTTATTGACTTCTCGAATGGACGGACAAAGTTATTTGCCACAAAGAAATCATTATCCGGATCCGGATGTAATTTTCAGAGACATTGTCACCGGGAGATATTCCTCGGGATCGACTATGAGTTTAATGATTTTATCCAGGCGGTACATCGGTGTTATCGATTTTTACAGAAAGAACCGGTTGTGATCGACATTATTTACATGGAGAACGAGCGGCAGATCAAGGAAGCATTGCTTGAAAAATGGAAGAATCACAATCACATGGTCGCGAAAATGATCGAGATTGTAAAAAAGTATGGTCTTAATTCGGAGAATAAGGCGCAGCGGTTAGAAAGGAAGATGGGCGTGGAAGGTAGCAGAGAAGAAAGAACAGTAAGAGGAAACCATTATGAAGCGGTATATGGGGATTGTGTAGAGGAAACTCGAGCAATGGAAACGAACAGCATTGATCTGATACATACATCCATTCCGTTCGGTAATCATTACGAGTACAGTGCCAATTATAACGATTTCGGGCATAATCAGAACACGGACCGGTTCTTTGAACAGATGGACTTCCTCACACCGGAACTGCTTCGAGTGTTAAAGCCGGGGCGCGTGGCTGCAATCCATGTCAAGGACCGTGTGTTATTTGGAAATGTGACAGGAACAGGATTTCCTACAATGGAACCGTTTCATGCAGAATGCATCAGACACTATACAAAGCATGGATTTCTCTATTTTGGAATGATAACGGTGGTAACAGATGTTGTAAGGGAAAACAACCAGACTTATAGATTGGGATGGTCGGATTGTTGCAAAGACGGAACCAAGATGGGGGTAGGCTGTCCAGAATACATCTTGCTCTTTAGGAAACAACAGACAGACCATTCAAAAGGCTTTGCGGATGAAAGAGTATCAAAATCAAAAGAAGAATACACGCGTGCGCAATGGCAGATTGATGCACATGGTTATTGGAGATCATCCGGTGACAGGCTGGTAAGTAAAGAAGAGTTGAAAGAGTTTCCGGTGGATAGCTTACAGCAGGTGTACAGGGAGTACAGCCGCGGCAGCGTATACAACTATGGGGATCATGTGAAACTTGCGGAAGATCTGGACAAGGACGGGAAACTGCCGGCAACATTTATGGTCGTTGCTCCGGGATCGTGGAATCAGCTGGAAGTGTGGGACGACATCAACCGGATGCGAACCCTTAATACAACGCAGAGCCGGAAACGTGCACAGATGCACGTATGCCCGCTACAGCTGGATATTGTGGAGAGAATCATCAACAGGTACAGCAATGAGGGCGATACGGTCTATGATCCGTTTGGTGGACTTATGACAGTACCAATGACAGCGGTTAAAATGCACCGGAACGGTAAGGGATGTGAATTGAATCCGGATTACTTCCGGGATGGTGTTGGATATCTGCAGGCGGCGGAAAATGAGGTGGACGAGCCTACACTGTTTGATTTTATGGGGATGCAATCATGAAAGAAGAAACGCCAGAGAAAATAGTAAAATCATATTGCCAGCATATCCGTGAAGAAATATCACATTGGAAGGATATAAACCAGAATGGGTGCAGTGATCCGTTCTGGTCGGATGGATGCAATATGAATCTGACACGGAATCATATCATTTATTATCAGTCAAAGATCCGCGAGGCCTGCACAGAAAATCAGTTGCCATTACCGGAGGAATGTTATTTATCCATACCGCCGGAAGTGGACAATAATTATATGGCAAATCTTAAGCAGAAACCACGGGTGGAGAGATTATGCCAGTTGGGAAGAATCACAACCGGACACACTTATCAGTACGATGAGAACCAGATGAGTTTATTTTGAGCAGACCGGACAGCTCCGGTTTGCATGAGGTCAAACAGCTATAGCTCCGCCAGCAGTAATGCGGCGGGGCGGAAGATGACACACGGGGAAGTTGAGAGAGGGGAATGTGCGTGGATGAAAAAGAAATATTTGAAATCTGCCAGAGCGTGGACAGCTTCATTGCTGCGGAACTGACGGAATCCATAGTGCGCGGCACCAGCTACGATAAGCTGGAAGCCCACCACGGCATTCTCCCGATCAGCAGGAGGGGATTTTATCGGAAACGCGGAACAGCGAAGCGGATCATGCGGCAGAGGATGGCACATCTGGTGGAAGAGAAGAACGGGCAGTATATGATTGAGTGGGGAAGAGAGGAGTAGCAACCTCTCTTTTATTATGCCTAAAGTTGGCACAAATCCTCTGAAATACAGCTTTATAATTATGGTATGAGGTTAGAAATATACCATTTAGCAGAGAGGAAGTGAGATAGTGGAGAATTACGAAAAAGCAGAACAGGACTATATGGCAGGAATGAAATACAAGGAAATAGCGGAGAAGTACGATACCACTATCAACACTGTTAAGAGTTGGAAGAAACGATATGGATGGAATAGGGGAGAGGGTGCACACAAAATAGAAAAGGTGTGCACACAAAAAACAAAGGGTGCACCCAAGAAAGCAGTGCCTATTGATGATGGCACAAAGGAGACGTTACAGAACAGTGACCTTACGCCGGAACAGCAGATGTTTTGCATCTATTACAGCAAGACATTCAATGCGGCGCAGAGTTACCAGAAAGCATATGGATGCAAGTATGAGACAGCAATGGTTAATGGCTGCTTGTTACTAAGAAATACTAAGGTGCGAGAAGAGATAGAACGCCTAAAAGAAATCAAGCGCCAGCAGATAGTTGCAGGCGCAGACGATATCGTAGAATTGCAGATGCGGATTGCTTTTGCGGACGCTGGCAATTATGCGGCATTTGGCAATAACGGTATAAACTGGGTTCACATAGCAAATTCGGATACCGTGGACACACAGATTATCCAAGAGATAAAGGAAGGACAGACGGGTGTATCTATCAAACTGGCAGATAAGCAGAAGGCTATTGACTGGCTCACAAAGTTCTTTGAGATGAACCCAGACGACAAGCACCGGAGAGAATTTGACAAGCGGAAACTTGAACTTGAGATACTCAAACTTGAGATGCAGACCAAAGAGGGTGCAGACGATACACCGGAGCAGGACAACTTCTTAGAAGCCCTGAATGCGTCAGCACAGGAAGTGTGGTCGGATGAATGATTGGGAAAGCATTGATAGACGAATAGCGAAGCTGAAAGAAAACGTCATGCAGAACGCCGTTCGGATGAAAAGAAAGTATCAGCAGAATGGTTTTGAGTTTCGCCCGTTCTCGACCAAGCAAAAGAAAGTCCTTACCTGGTGGTGTGACGCATCTCCGGTAAAGGATATGGACGGCATCATAGCAGACGGAGCAATCCGAAGCGGTAAGACGTTGAGCATGTCACTTAGCTTTGCCTTGTGGGCTATGAGTACATTTAATCAACAGAACCTTGGCATGGCAGGAAAGACAATCGGGTCCTTCCGGAGAAATGTTCTCTTCTGGCTGAAACTGATGTTAAAGAGCCGTGGATATAAAGTGGTAGACCACCGTTCGGATAACATGGTCGAGATCAGTAAAGGCGATACAGTCAACTTCTTTTACATATTCGGTGGTAAGGATGAGCGGTCGCAGGATTTAATTCAAGGTATCACGCTTGCCGGAATGTTTTTCGACGAAGTGGCATTGATGCCGGAAAGTTTTGTAAATCAGGCAACCGGACGATGCTCTGTGGATGGTTCAAAGTTCTGGTTTAACTGCAACCCGGACAGCCCCAGCCATTGGTTCAAGGAAAACTGGATAGATAAATCGACCGGGTATCTTGGAAAGAAAAAGGTTGCGGAGATAAGGCAGAAAGCGGCAGAGGAAAATAAGCCAGATGGGTTGAAAGAGATAATCTATCTGCATTTTACAATGGACGATAACCTTTCTCTTTCTGAAAAGGTAAAGGCGCGATACCGGGCAATGTATAGTGGTGTGTTCTATGACCGATTTATTCTCGGCCTGTGGGTAATAGCCGAGGGGCTTGTCTATGGAATGTTCGATAAGGAAAAGAACATCTTCCACGGAGAATATGAGTACAGCCCGCAGTCATCCTATTATCTTTCTATCGACTACGGAACCATGAACCCGTTCGCAGTAGGATTGATGGAGTTGCAGAACAGCGGCAGAGTGAGGATGCTCCGGGAGGGGCACTATTCCGGCAGAGAAAAGGGAGTAACCATTGACAATGAAGCATATTACAAGATGATACAGGAGATTGCTGGGGACTTCCCGATAACGTCAATCGTGATAGACCCGTCAGCTGCGGCGATGAAAGCCACAATTAGAAAGTACGGGGAATTTACCTGTATGGACGGAAACAATGACGTTCTGAACGGAATACAGGAGGTAACGAAGTATCTGAACCTTGGTATGCTCCAGATACATGAAAGCTGCGTGGAGACGAGAAAAGAGTTTGGAGCGTATGCCTGGGATGAGAAAGCTGTGGGAGAAGACAGGGTAATCAAGGAGTACGACCACCACATGGACCTTATCAGATACTTTATTTACACAGTAGCAAGAAGATATAACAGGGGACTTATTTAGGAGGAAACAATGGGAATTATGTCAGCTATCAAAGAATGGTGGAGCAGGATGTTTCTGTCAGAAGTGAAAGACCAGTTCAAAGTGACTGGCATTACATCCGGGGATATGCAAAAGGCAATTCAGAACTGGATGTTGATCTATAAAGGCGAACCGGACTGGATAGATCCGGAAGAGGGAATAAAGACAATCAAATTTGCAAAATTCGTCTGTGGAGAAATCGGCAGGCTTGCCACGCTTGCGATTGATGTGACGTTTGATGGCGCGCGGAAAGAATATATGACGCAGTTCTGGGAGAAGTCTGTGCATGATCGTATCCGGGAGTGGACGGAACTTATGTGTGCTTGCGGTACGGTTATCCTGAAACCGAATGGGACAGGTGTTGATCTGGTAACACCGGATAGATTTGAAATAACGAGCATTGACGGCAACCATAACATAACCGGCATTGTGTTCCAGGACAGCTACCGGGAGGGAGACGAGTATTTCACAAAGCTGGAATACCACAGATTTTTTACCGCCAGCGTGAGGATGCTGGATGTGGAAGAGTACACCGAGACAACCTACTACTCTATATCGAACAGAGCGTTCGTGTCGAAGAACGCCGGGGAGATCGGAAAGCCGATTGACTTAAGTATGACAAACTGGGCGGCATTGCAGCCAGATGTGCACATTACGAAGAGGAACGGTGAGCAGATCAACTCGATGCTGTTCGGGTTGTTCCGGATGCCGTCCTCTAATGACATTGATCTGAACAGTCCGCTTGGACTATCAGCCTTTGCTGATGCGATCGAGGAATTGAAAGACCTTGACATTGCGTATAGTAGGAATGCAGAGGAAATCGAGGAAAGCCGGAGGATGGTAATAGTGGATGATCGACTTATTGCCAAACCGGCATACAAGGACGAGAAAGGCAACACAGTAAGACCACAGGTAAAATTGCCTAAGTTTTTCAAGGCAATGGCAGGAATGGATGCAGAGGAAACGTACCATGAGGTCAACCCGACATTGAACACGGACACGAGAAAGAGCGGAATCAATCAGCAGTTATCTCTTGTCGGTGTGAAGTGCGGTTTCTCCAACGGTTATTTTGTGATTGACGAGAAGACCGGCATGGTAACTGCCACACAGGTAGAATCAGACGACAGGCGCACCATCCAGCTTATTAAAGATGTCCGGGATGCAATGCAGCACTGCCTTGATGATTTATTCTACGCGCAGTCGGTCTTTGCCGACCTCTACAACCTTGCGCCAGCCGGAGATTATGAACCACAGTATGACTTCGGCGATATTACTTACAACGAGGAAGAGGACAGGATGCGGAACCTTACGCTTGCCAACTCCGGATATATCCCGAAATGGCAGTATCTTGTCAGATTTGAGGGATATTCGGAGGAGGAAGCAAAGGCGGCGGTTGAGGAAGCGAGCGGAGCACAGGATAAAGGATTGTTCGGGGAGGAGTAGAAATGATACATACACGTTTTGAGAGTTACTGTGAAAAATGCGAAGAATTAGCGCCAGAAGCGATAATAAATGTTTGCGAATGTGCGGACAGTTGCAGAACTGTAGATACAACCATTTACTGCAGGCACCGGCATAGATGCGCCGCTATTAAGAAACAAATAGAAAGGGAAGCGGCTGAATGAAATACAACAAGACTGTCGGTATGGTAAGCATCCAGATTGATACCAAGCGGATAGATGATAATGTGAGACGGGCGCAGGATTTGTTGGATCAACAGGTGCTTAATGACATGATTCCGTATATGCCATATCAAGAGGGAGCAATGGTAGGCGCAACACATATTATCGAGCCCGGTCTTATTTCGACAAATACACCATATGCGCATTATCAGTACGAGGGAGAGATATATGGACCTAATATACCGATAAGGGATGATGAAGGTAATATTACGGGGTGGTGGTCTCCACCAAATAAAACGAAAACAGGTCGATTACTCACATATAATAAAACATTTAACCCCAAAGCAACCGACCATTGGTTTGAACATGCCAAGGAGGAACACGGGGAACAGTGGCTTGATTTGGTAAGGCGTGAAGTAGGAAAGGGATAAATATGCTGGAACCGGATTATTTCTATGGAAAATCGGATGTGCTAATTTCATACGAGCAGGAACTTGAGGACTGGATATTGCAGGATATTGCCATGCGGCTGCTTAAGGCCGGGGCTATGGCGGGAACAGCGGATATGGAACTGTATAAGTTGCGGCAGTTGGGCTTGCACCAGAATGAGATTGTGAAGCGGTTGTCTGCCCTTACGCAGAAATCAACAGCAGAGATCCGCAGATTATTGCAGGATGCGGTGCTGACGTCCTGGGACGACGACAAAAGCACGCTGTCCCGACTTGGAATAGATGCGGTATCTCCACTGGAAAATCCGGTCGTTGTGGAGTTATTGGATGCTGAATTTAAGAAAACGCTCGGAGAGGTCAATAATCTCACGCGTTCTACCATGATGCAGTCACAGCGTGACCTCATGGATATGCTTAATATGGCGGAGATGCGTGTGGCGGCAGGCGTACAGTCTTACAGCACAGCAGTGTGTGACATACTGGATCAGTACGGTAAAACAGGGGTTATGGTAGATTATCCAACCGGAACCCGGCGGACGTTGGAAGCGGCGGTCAGAATGTGTGTGGTCACATCCATGAACCAGACAGCGGCACAGGTAACCAATCATTACATAGCGGAGCATAATGTGGAGTACGTGCTTGTATCGGCTCATCTGGGCGCGAGAACACAGGGCAAAGGGCAGCCGTATCTTGCCGGTCATGACAACTGGCAGGGTAGGTGTTATAAAATATCCGGGAGCGAACCGGATGCACCGAATCTGGCAGAAATGACAGGGTATGATATTGTGGATGGTGTTGGACACGTTGTGAATCCGCTGGGCTTGCACGGATATAACTGCCGTCATTCACATAAACCCTGGAATAAATCTTTGCGCAATCCCTATCTGGACGAGAACGGCAACCTTAAGATTGACCGCGAAGAGAACCGAAAAGTATACGAAATGCAACAGCAGCAAAGAGCTATGGAGCGCGCAATTCGGCAGACAAAGAGACAGTTACTTGTGAAGCAGGCAGAGATTGAAGGTGTGGCAGAAACAGATGTGAAAGAAATGTTGCAGCCAGAATATGATAAACTTGCGTATAAGCTCCGGATGCAGAACCGGAAGTACAACCAATTCTGTGCAGACAATGGTTTGAGGACACAGGCTGACAGAATCAAGGTAGCAGGATTTAAGCGGGAGCAGGCGGCGAAGGCGAATGGCAGAGCGACGGCGTATAGTAATTCTGTAAAAACTCCAATGGAAAAAGCTGATAATGTGGGTTATACTAAAAGAACAAAGGAAGAGTTTGAGCAGACCGCGCGGCAGATAAAGAAAGAAATAACGCAGTATTCTGATAGACCATCGAAGTGGAGTGGAAATATAAACGTAAATAGTGAACACGTTGGAAATGGAGCTCTTGGAGCCAAGGAATGGTCTTGCGATATTTCACTTATTGACACAGCGGACGATGGTGTAATCTGGCATGAAATGCTTCATTCGTGCTCGGCAAGCTATTATAAGTCAGAGGTATACAATGCAAACGAATATATTGAGGAGGCGACTGTAGAATGGTTGAAACAGCAGATATGCGGTGAGAAGAATATTTTCAATGTATATGCTTATGGAGATAAAACGATTGTTCTACAAGCGTTGAATGAGTCCTTTAAATTCGGAACAGATATGGAGTTTGCAAAGGAAATATTTAACGTTCCGCTTCCAGAACGGTATCGATGGTTAGAAAATAGGGTTGACGAACGCTTGAGACAAGCAGGTGCTTCATTTGAAGATTACAATGATGTCATGGGGTTTGTCGAAAGATTGAAAGGCGGTAGCAATGGCAGATATTAAAGGACTCATAAAAACAATACACGAGTATAACAAAAAATACGCTATTACTGAAAATTCAAGTGAGGCAGATAAATTAATTGCCAGAATTCAAGAAAAAAAGTACACAAAAGAGGAATACTTTGCGACTGAAAAGGAAGTAAAAGATTTTATGAAATCTGATGCCCCGGAAAGCGAAAAGCAAAAGGTTTGTTACAGTGGTTATCCGGAATCGTTATCTATGATCTGTGCTGCAATCAGAGAGGGCAGACTTGATATTTAGGAGAGGGAGCATAACGCTTCTTCTTTTATTTTGGCACAAATTATCTCCGCACATGAGTTATTATAATATTGCCGGACGAGTTATGCTCATTCGTTTTGCACCTCCTTTCGTGTACTATAGCAAGAGCGCCTTGAAATATAGGCGCTTTTTGCGTGCCTAAAAATTGGCACAAATCTTTTTATGACCCATGCTAAAATATACTTGACAAGTGAAAAGCACCGGACGGAGCGTAGGAATCCGCCCGCTACCCTAGAAAAACTATAGGATGTGATGGCACGTCCTGTTTGGGGCGTGCTTTTTCTTGTATTTTGCCAGCTATGGATAAAATAGCAACTCATTCGTGCCGGGCTGACCGGAGTAAAAACAGTGAAAGAAAGAGGTATTAGAACATGGTAAAGGTTATCACGGAACTTGAAAAACTTGGTTTGGAACTGACAGACGAGATGAAGGAATCCATCAAGAAGAGCATCGGCGAGGAAGTTTATTCCAAAGGCGAACTTGATAAGAAAGTCAAAAAGGCGGAGGAAGAGCGGGATCGGTACAAGGAGCGTGCAGAGACCGCAGAAGAGACGTTGAAGGGATTTGACGGCAAAGACCTTGAGACCATCACAAAAGAGCGTGACGAGTGGAAAGAGAAAGCTGAGACAGCAAAGAAAGATTATGATACTAAGATTGCCGAACGCGAAAAGAACGATTTGCTGGAAAAGGCATTTGAGAGTGTCAAGTTTTCCTCGGCATCCGCAAAGAAAGCTATCATGAGCGACATCGCCGCTAATGTGTCTGTCAAGGATGGTAAGCTGATTGGATTCAATGACCTTTTAGAAGATGCCAAGAAGAATGATGCGAGCGCATTTGTTGACGAGCAGGCACAGCAGCAGGAACAGAACCAGGCAACATTTACGACTCCGATGGGAGCCGGGGCACAGACCGAGCCAATCACCGGAGATCCGAACAAAATGGACTTTGCCACCTATAAGAAGTGGCGCGAACAGAACCAGTAATTAAGGAGGAATATTTATGCCAAACACAATTTTAACACCGCAGATTATTGCGAATGAAGCGCTGATGGTATTGCAGAGCAACCTTACTATGGCGAATCTCGTACACAGAGATTATTCCAGCGAGTTTGTAAAGGTGGGCGACACCATCACCGTAAGAAAACCGGCTACTTTCGTAGCAAAGAACTTCACAGGGCAGACAGAAGCGCAGGACATCACCGAGGGTTCTACGACCGTCAAGATGGACCGTTTCCGGGACATCACAGTTAATGTCGGTTCCCGGGAAATGACATTGGATATCAAAAACTTTTCCGAGCAGGTCATTACACCGGCCATGCAGGCTATGGCACAGCAGATTGACGCGGATCTTCTCGCTGTCGGCATCTCCAAAGCCGGGAAGAAAGCTACAGTGTCCGGCACACCGGTAATTTCTGATATTGCAGGCGTAGGAAAGGCACTGGATCAGGCAAAGGCACCGCGTACAGACAGACGGTTGATTCTGCCGCCGACGACCCTGTACAAGTACAACACGCTGGACAACTTTGCGAAGCAGTGCTACAAGGGAGATTCTATCGCGCTGAAAGAATCCGAGATCGGAAAGGTTTACACCTGTGAGACCTTTATGTCCCAGAACTGCCCGGAGAATCAGAACGATGTACCGGGAACAGTGGCATCTTACAAGGTTGCAGGCACTAAGGGCGCGACAAAGTTTACTGTATCTGATGGCAAGACTGCAGCAGCCACCATTAAGAAGGGCGATCAGTTAATCGTTGACGGATATCTTTACACCGTGACCGAAGATGTAACACTTGCATCCGGCGCTGGAACTGTGAAAGTAGATCAGAATATCCCGGAGACGGTTGCGGCAACAGATGCTTTTGTTGTGAATAAGGCACATGCTCTTGGTTTCCACAGAAACGGTCTGGCACTCGTTACCCGCAATCTTGAGTTGCCGATGGGTAATAAGAACGCTTACATTGCTTCCGCAGATGGTCTCGGTGTTCGCGTCGTATTCTCTTATGATTCCGATCATAAGCAGGACAAGATTTCCTTTGATATGATTTACGGAATCAAGGAACTGAACGAGAATCTGCTTGTTGACTTCTCATAAGAAAGGGGGATTCCGAGATGGGATATACCACATTTGAGTTTTACGAGAGTAAATACTACGGGGATTCTATCGAGGAATCCCTTTTCCCTAAGTGGGAAAGCCGGGCGAGCGATAAGCTGAATCAGCTGACCTACGGGCATATTGATGATGCTGCCAAGGACGAATTTGACGAGAAAATCCAGAAAGCCACCTGTGCATTGGCTGATCTGCTCTATCAGATAGATTTCAAGACCAGTCATGCCAGTGACGAAAAGGGCGGCAATGTGAAGTCAATGTCCTCTGGCGGGCGGTCAATCAGCTTTGGAAGTAATGAGACACTTATTGATAAGGTGCTGGGGGATAAAGTGGCACAGAACCGGTTGTGTTATGACACGGTGTGCGAATATCTGTCCGGTACCGGGCTATTGTATGCAGGAGTATAGGAGAAAAACATGGAAAACGAGTTAGAAAAATTGCAGGAGGAATGCTCCACATTGAAAAATGAAAACGAAAAACTCAAAGAAACATTAGCAAATCACAGCATTTCCACAGATGTGACACCGATTGATTTTGCCCGCAACTTAATTAATATCCTGCCAACTGGCGGAGATGAACTGGCGGAAGAAATTGGAGAGTATCTTTTGGTTTATGCTCGGCATCACAAGACAGGACGGATGATCTGATGGGATTTTTCGATAACAAAACAGTTACTCTTTTCAACCGATCATTCAACGCGGAAACCGAGGAAGAAACATATTATCCGACACTGCTTGAGGGTGTCGACCTTGTGGAAACCAAGGGCGCGAACGTCTCCAAGAGTGGTATGGACAGTGCAGATGCGGCAAAGCTGTTTGTATGTATTGGTGATGTCAACAAAACATACATGGAGCCGAAAGCGTGGGATGCACTGACAGAGGATGAAAAGAAGAATTACATCACATTTCATTCCACGGAAGATTTTTTTGTTAAGGGAGATCAGACAGCCGTTGATCTGCCAGAAACGGATGCCTACGAATGGATGCGAAACAATTTTGATGATGTCTATAAGGTAACGAACATCGACAAATATGAGGATATCTTGCCACATTTTGAGGTAGGGGGTGTATAAATGGCAGAACCAGAAAAACTTACCATCCGGGATGCGGAGAACGCAGGAAAAGGACTTCTTGCATTGGTGATGGCATATCCGGATTATCCCCGGGGATTTAAGGCGGACAATTCAACCGTGAAATGGAATTCCATCAATGAGGACCGATCCATCGGCGTGTTCCCGCTGCAGGGCGCGGTATATCTGAAAAAGTATATCAGCGGCAGCTATGTAGCACAGATGCCGTTTCAGATGATCTATAAATGTTCGCCTACCACTAATAAGGCGAGTATTGATGCGCAGGAAATGCTTAATAGCCTTGCAGCTTGGATGGAAGAGAGCGGGATTGAATTTAAGGATCCGCACTTGACACTGGAAGCGATCACGAGAACGTCTCCGGTGTTTGGCGGCGGCCAGAACGAGAAAGCGGTAACTTATGCTGTGAATATGCAGCTCAAATATTTTTACAAGAAGTAGGAAAGAGAGGATAAGATCATGAAAAAAAGTATTCCGATCATGAATACAAATTTACAGTTCTTTGCACAGGACAGAACAAACATGGTCTCTCTGCTGGATATTGGTCTTTTGGCAGGGAGCACGACCAAGCTGGCAGAGATGGGAGATGGTTATACAGAGATCACGGAAGATTGGGGACCCAGTACAGATTCAACCCAGTATGTCAACATGAAGACTGCAAGCAGTACAGTAAAGGGATACGCCCTTAACATGTCCCCGGAGCGCGAGTACCTGTCGGATGATATGCAGGAAGCTATCGACGATATGTTCAAGAAGTTCCCGACCGGTAAGGCGTGCGAGACGTATTACTACCGCTTCTATAAGACGGATTTGACAGCAGGATCGGGTGATTGCATCCGCGTACCGGTAACGGTATGCCCGTCAAGCACCGGCGGCAGCGGCGGCGACACGCTGAAATCTACAATCCAGATCAACGGTAACGGCGATGTGGAACTGGGAACAATTACGATCAGCAGCGAAGACGGCTCGTTTTCTTGGGCTGCAAAATAAGGTGTTAATCAAAAATTAGCATAATGGGGTGGGTTCCTTTCAGTCCTGCCCCATTTCTGAAAGGATGGTAATTTTCGTGGAAGAATTGAAATTAAATAGTGGTCTGAAAAAGATTGCGATTAAGGATGAAGATGGAGATCTGGTTACGGTTCTGCGCGTGAACGTGGCAGATGCGGACACAGCGGAGCGTTTTGCCAAGATCATTAATAATTTGCAGGAAATCTCTGCGAACTGTGAGAAGGAAGCGGCGGCATGGAAAAAGGAACACGAGCAGGACGAAACGGTTTCTGGAGAGGTTGATGTTGAGAGGGTGTTGCAGATCAATCGTATCCGTGTGAGATACCTGAAACAGATCGCCGAGGAGATTGACAAACTGTTCGGCGAGGGAACGGTTCAGAGCATCTACGGCGATATTACGCCGGATGAAACGGCACTGGTGGAGTTTGTCGAGGGCGTTATCCCGGTAATGAATAAACTCTTCGGCAAGCGTTACGAGATGACCAGAAAACGGTATAACTCCGGCAGAAAAGGGGCAAGGGCATGATAAATGTCATGCTCGACCCGCTTCCGGATGAATGGAACGGATACAGGGTCAATACATCATTCCGGATCGGCATACAGGTATTTCTTATCCAGTACGACAAAGAACTGAATGAGTATGAGAAGAGCGATGCACTGATCTGGCTGTTGTTCGATGACCGGGAGCATCCGGTAGGCTATGAGTTACAGGAATGTGTAGAGTGGTTCTTGAATGGATGGTTCCATGATAAACCAGGATCTTCGCAGGACAAGCGCCGGCTGATTGACTATGATGTCGACCAGTGGCGCATTTATGCAGATTTCCGGCAGATATACGGGATAGACCTCTCCCTGGATGATATGCATTGGTGGATGTTCAACGGTCTGCTCTGGAATATGCCGCATGAACAATCGTCATTTCAGCAGGTCATTGAAATACGCCGGAAGAAAGTTACTGGGAAGATGGGGAACGAGGAAAGAAAAGCTGTGCAGGAAGCACAGCAGATCTATGCACTGGATCAACCGGAAGTTAAAAAAGAGTATACAGAGAATGAAAAAGGTGCCATCGACGAGTATGACCGGATGATGGCGGAGATCAGAGCCAAGAAAAAGGCAGAAAAGGAACTGGGATTAGGTTAGAAAGTGAGGATTGCATATGGCTGGTGGATATGATGGAGAAATCAGAATACGGACGTTAATTGAAAACGGGAAAGCATCTAGCCAGCTGTTGCAGTTGGAAGCTCGGTTTCTGAAGCTGACAAGTGAAGCGAAGAACCTCGCTGACGGAATGCGTGAGATTGAGCAGATGAAAATTCCGACAGATGATTATAAAGCTGTGCAGGATCAGATCAGCAAGGCAGAAGCTAAACTGGATGCATTGAACGATCGGATGCAGAGGTTTAAAGAACTTGGAGGAAAGACGAATAGTCAGACGTTTAAGGGCATGCAGTATGATGCGGAACAGTTGGCGAATACCATTAAATATGCGCGCGGAGAATTGCTGGACATGGAATCATCCGGTACGGCTTATGTTGATCCGAAAGGAACAGAAGAGTATCAGAAAAAGGCAGAGAAGCTGCGTGAAGTGAACCGTCAGCTTGATGTTACGAAGAAAAAAATGGAAGAGGTTGCTGCCAAGGAAGCAAAGGTAGGCTCTGGCGCGAAACAGATTGAGAAAGTCGGTAAAGCTGCTAAGAAATCGGCGGGGCTGATGACAACATTCCTGTCAAGATTAAAGGGAATTACGCTGTCCTTGTTCATTTTCAACTGGATTACTAAAGGTTTTAATGCTATGGTTGCCGCCTTCAAAGAGGGCATTCAGAATATGGCGAAGTATTCCGCGGACTTTAATTCGCGGATGTCCGAGCTGAAAACTGCCACATCTACACTCAAAGCATCACTGGGGACGCTGGCGGCGCCGATTGTGTCAGCCATCGTTCCGGCGATTGTAACACTCTGCAGCTGGATCACGACGGCGGTCAATAAGATGAATGAACTTGTGGCGGCACTGTCTGGGAGCACATGGACACGGGCGAAGCAACAGCAGGTGGATTATGCGAAGTCTTTGAACAGTACCGCAGGTGCGGCAAAGAAGGCTGCCGGGGCGTTGCAGGGATTTGACGAACTCAATGTGATTAACTCAAACAGTTCTGGCGGCGGTGGCGGTGGAACAGATGCCTCTACGATGTATGAGGAAGTGCCGACAAGCGACGCGCTGATCGGTAAATTGCAGCCGTTCCTCGATTATCTTAAGCAGATCAAGGCAGAAGTGATTCGCGGATGGGATGAGACGTGGGCGGCGCTGGATATTGACAGTCAGATCGCAGATATTCGCGGCAGTATCGAATCAATCCGTGGCTCTCTGTCGGATATTTTCGGAAATGCAGATTTGCAGGCGGCGGCAGGCAACTTTGTTATGACGCTGGCGTACAGTGTTGGTCAGATTGGCGCATCCGTGGTCAGTATTGGGGCTACGATCGCACAGAATATCATTGGCGGCATCGACCTGTATTTGCAGCAGAATAGCAGCAGAATCACCGAGTACCTTATTCGGATGTTCGATATCGGCGCTGACGTGGCACAGCTTGCGGGCGAAGCGGCGGAAGCATTTGCTTTTGTGTTCCAGGCATTCGGCAATGAGGACGGGCAGCAGATTACGGCAAATCTGATTCAGATGTTTTCGGATATATTTGGCACGGTAACGCTTCTGGTGGCGCAGTTCGGAGATGATTTGATGCACTTATTCGTAGATCCGTTTGTGAATAACAGCGAGGAAATTCGGACAGCCCTTGAAGGAATTCTTGAAGTTGTGTCGGAAGTCACGACTACAATATCAGAGATTGTAAGACAGACCACAGATGGAATTGTGAAATTATATGATGAACATATATCTCCTTTTATTACCAGCATAAATGAGGGAGTTTCGGAACTGATTGAGAAGTTTTTGGAGTTTTGGAATACCTATATGCAACCCATACTGGAAGAATGGGCGACTATGTTTGAAGATACATACCAGAATCATCTAAAGCCTGTAATAGACAAGGTAATAGAGTGTGTGGGGAAGATTATAGATATACTCAAAATTTTATGGGAAAACTGGATACAGCCACTGATTGCGTGGGTTATTGAAAATATCCTTCCGGTTATAACTCCTATACTGGATTCATTATCCCAATATGTAAAAGGATGTATTGATGGAATTATAGATTTTGTAGATGGTCTATTAAACGCAGTGAGTGATGTATTGGATGTAATCATCAAGCTTCTTAAGGGGGACTGGAAAGGGGCATGGGAAGCTGCCAAGAAAGTCGTAAAAGATGTGGTAAATGGTATTTTAGCCGCAGTGGAATCTATGGCGAACGGAGTAGTTAATGCAGTCAATACAATGATCAGAGCCTTAAATGGGTTGCATTTTGACATTCCGGAATGGGTTCCGGTGCTTGGCGGAAAGACATTCGGTTTTAACATTGGTGAAATATCAGCTGTCCACATCCCCCGCCTTGCTAACGGCGGCATCACAACCGGCAGCACCCTTGTAAACATTGGAGAAGCCGGGCTGGAAGCGGTACTTCCGCTGGAAAACAACCTGTCCTATCTGGAGCCGCTTGCAGAAATGATTGCAAGCAAAATGGAAGGTGTTCAGACGGTACGGATCGTAGCAGAGGAAAGCGGCATATTCAAAGTTGTACGCGAGGGTGCAAATGATTATTTCCGGAGAACCGGCAGACCGGCATTTGATTTTTAGAGAGAGGAGCGGAGAAAATGGCATACGGTGGATTTTTGATAAAGGTAGGCGATTATACCGTTCCTTTCCGATACATTGAAGCTAAGAAATTCAAGTGCGGCATCAAAGGGCAAGATCTGGATTCTTACCGGGATGCAAACGGCATCTTACATCGAGAGGCCTTACAGAATGTTGCAATTAAAGCTGAGTGGGAAACGCCAAACGATATTGATGAAGTGGCGTTGCGCCCGCTGATGGACAGCATCAAGGCACAGTATTCAAATGCGACAGAGAAAAAAGCGCTTGTCACGGCGTGGATGCCGGAACTTGGCGATTATGTAACGATGGACTGCTATCTGCCGGATATAGAATATACCATTGATTATGCGGATGAGACGACCGTGGAGTATTCTTCTTTCCGGCTGGCGTTTGTTGGGTATGGAGGTAGTGTAAATTGATTGATTATGAGTATGCGGATTTGTTCAAACAGAATAGTGTGGATAAGCAGATCACAATTACATCGGATGATGGGCTTGTGAATATCACGAACAATGAACTTCATCAGGAAGAATTTGAACTGACAGAAAGCCTCTGCTCCGAGAGTGAGTTGACGTTCGGTTGCTGTGAAGCCGGAATGATTAAGTTCAAGGTGTCCAATGTATTTTTACCGATGAAAGGAAAGTGGCTGACTGTAAAAATGACGATCGGCGGGAATGCGGCGAATCCGCTTCAAATCGGACGATATAAGGTTTATTCCGATACGCCTACGGCAGACAGAAAATACCGTGATGTGGTGGCTTACGATGCTTTGTACGATGTGGTCAATGCGGATGTGACGGCGTGGTACAACACGCTTAAGTTTCCGATGACCTTAAAATCTTTCCGGGATGCATTCTTTTCGCATTTCGATGTGGAGCAGGACGATGTGGAACTCGTGAATGACAGCATGACCGTCGAAAAGACGGTGGAAGTCACGGCGTCGACAGATACAAGTACCGGTACGGCGGAGACAAGCACGGTGGGCGAATCCATAGGTGGAAAAGAAACCTTATCCTGCGTTCTTGAAGCAAACGGCTGCATGGGTCACATGGGACGCTATGGGAAGTTCCATTATGTGTATCTTGAGCAGAATATTGATGGGCTTTACCCCGCGGACGACCTCTATCCGGCAGATGATCTTTTTCCGCGGGATCCGAAATCATACGGTATAGGGAAAGGCATCTACGTGTCTGCAAAGTATGGGGACTATACCGTTTGCCCGATAGACAAGCTTCAGATCCGGGAGAAAGAAAACGACATTGGAGTTATCGTTGGCAATGGGAACAATGCATATGTGATCGAGGGGAACTTTTTGCTATATGGCAAGGGAACAGACGAACTGACCAGTATAGCAAATAATGTCCTTGCAAAAATTACTGGCGTTACATATCGACCGTTTACAGCGGACTGCCTGGGAAATCCTTGTTTAGAGGTTGGCGATGCGGTGCGGCTGCAGACCCGGTATAAATTGATTGAATCGTACATCTTAAAGCGCACGCTGAAAGGTATACAGGCACTAAGAGACGGTCTGGAAGCTGACGGGGAAGAGTATCGGACAAGCAAAGTCAACGGTGTGCAGAGAAGTATCCTGCAGCTTAAGGGGAAGAGCAACACTCTCGAACGGTCGATTGAGGAAACGAAGTCAACGATTGTTGATGTGGAAAAAGGCTTGCAGTCACAGATTACACAGACAGCATCAGAAATCCGGGCAGAGGTAAAAAATACCACAGATGGGTTATCATCACGGATTACCCAGAATGCGAGTAGCATCACAGCCGAGGTCAACCGGGCGACGAGCGCCGAGGGTACGCTATCCAGTAAGATCAGCCAGACGGCAGAGAGCATTACTGCAGAGGTCAACAGGGCAACGAGCGCCGAGGGCACACTATCCAGTAAGATCACCCAGACGGCAGAGAATATCACAGCAGAGGTCAACCGGGCAACGGAAAAAGAAGGACAGCTTGCGGCGGCAATACAGGTCAATGCAGAGGGGATCACAAGCAAAGTTTCCCGAGACAGTGTCGTTTCGGAAATTAACCAGTCAGCAGAGGGATTAAAGATTAGAGCTGATTTGTTGGAACTCAGGGGATCTGTGGAGATGACCGGTGGGTATGTGCATATTGACGCGACAGAGAGTACGGACAACTTGGTTGAACTGAAACGGGAAGGAACTCTTGTGCAGATGGGAACGGATGGTTTGCGGTCGGCGGCAGATACGCGTGAACTCACGGCAAGTTACTCTGATGTGACGGTGCGCGACACGTCGGCAAACACCATAGCACAAATGCTCTCAAGCGGAAAAGGAATATCGTCCTATGGATGGGAATCTTATTCTGACAAGCGACTAAAGCACGGGATAGAATCCCTTGACAGAGAAAAGAGCACCGCGCTTATACAGTCCTTACGTCCTTGCAGATTTGTTTATAACTATGACCAGGACGGGCATTACCGGCACGGTCTGATTGCACAGGAGGTACTGACTGCGATCGGAGATGAAGACTGGGCGATCTGCTCCGAGAATCCAGATCCAGACGGGAACATGTACTATGCTCTGGACAAGACGGAATTGATCGCTGATCTGATTGCTGCGGTGCAGTTACAACACGAAGAGATAGAGAAGTTGAAAGAGAGGATGGAAAAGTATGAACAAAGCGTATATCCGTATTAACTGGGAAAATTACCCGAGCGATGCAACACCTATAAATAAGGTAAATCTTAACAGACTGGACAGTGCGACAGACATACTTGACGACCGTGTGATTACTCTGGATACCACAAAAGCCACGAAAACAGAGGTGGCAACTCTTGTGTCGGATGTGACCTTTGAGGAGTCGACCGGAATCATCACGATCACAAAAAAGAATGGTTCAAAGGTTACGATCGACACGCAGATGGAGAAAATCGCCGTCAACTTTGACTATGACCCGACTACACAGCAGATTATCCTTACACTGATTGATGGGACACAGCAGTACATAGATTTGTCGGCGCTGATTACGCAGTATGAGTTTTTGGACACTGATACAGTGGCTTTTGCCATCGGTACGGACGGCAAGGTATCAGCCGTTGTAAAAGAGGGAAGCATCGAGGAAAAGCACTTGGAGCCAAACTATCTTGCCAAGATTAAGGGAGAAGCGGCAAAGGCAGAAACAAGCCGGGCAGATGCGGCGGCAAACGCAACCAAAGCGGAAAGCTATGCCGTGGGCGGTACCGGGAGCCGGGAGGGAGAGGATACCGATAACGCACAGTACTATTACGAGCAGGTAAAGCGTGTATCGCAGGGGCTGAATGGGATCATACCGATGGGAACGGTTGCATTTGCAGATCTTCCGGCATCCGGCATGGAAAACGGATGGATGTACAACATCAGTGATGATTTTACCTCAGACGACCGGTTTAATGACGGTGGTGGTATCTATTATGGTAAGGGTAACAACGTCATCTGGACATCCGAAGGGAAATGGGATGTAACAGCTGGGTCTGGTGTGACTGGGATCAAAGGGAACAAGGAGAAAACCTATCGGCAGGGCAATGTTAATCTCACGCCGGAAGATATCGGCGCAGTGGCGGAAGATGGAGATGCATCAGATACAACCGTTGCTTTTGCAAGCAGTGACACGCCGGATGCCGATGCAAGCGCTTGGACATCCGTTGCAACGTTGGAAAGCGGGGAAAAGCACGCGTCGCTTTTTTCCAAGATATCGCAGATGTTCAAGAATATCCGGTATTTATACAAAATGCTTGGGACTACAGATATTTCCCGTATCGGTGGCGGGACTGTAACAGGGGCGATTTCGTCGCAAAACGATGCTTTAGCGAAACACAAAAATTCCGGAGATCATGATAGTCGATACTATACTGAAACAGAGATAAATAATTTGCTTGCCCAAAAAATATCTGCATCACAATATGGTGCATACTTTATTGGTTTGCAAGGAGACTACTGGAATATAGTCACTGAAAATGGTGTTAAATTTGTAACATTGGTAAATGGATGCTGCATACTTACAAGTAACACCACGTGTGATATCCATTTAGACATTATGCTACGTGATAACTTTGGCATTTATGCCGGGTGTAGTCCCCACACACATATGTTTAATATGGACAGCTTCAAGTCAGCACTCAATATGTCAAAGCTGACTTTTGATCCCAATCAGACATCTGTCGAAGTGATCCTTTCTGCGAATACTATTAACGCTTATAATACAAAAGAATTATTGCTCGCGCAGAATCATTATGGCGGAAATGAAAATTTTTCGGGGCTACGGTTTACACAAGATGGACGGGTCACGCGAAAATACTGGAGCAGTGACGGAAAAATAGTATGGGGCAATATGTATGTATGCCAATCTGCGGCTGAAGCACAGGCAGGAAACTATAATGTTATGATGCATCAGGGTAATATATTCCGTGTTGATATCTATGGTGCAAAATATGCTTAATCTATTTTACCCACAAGTCAACCCAATTGCCGTCATGGTATTTCTTGTATGCTATGTGTGGCATCAACCGGACTGTCTAAAGACGATATAGGAGTGCGAAAGATTGGTTTGACGCACGGAACAGACATTCGGCAACCTTGGCACAAACACTGATAAGACAGGGTTTATACTTATTATAAAGAAAGAGAGGAAAAGGATATGGAATCAATCATCACAGCACTTATTACAGGCGGGCTGACGTTGATCGGCACGGTAATGACAGTCAGCAGCGGCCAGAAAAAGACGGACCACAAACTTGAGATGGCGCAGGCGGTCACAGACTGCAAGTTGGACGAGCTCACCCGTGAGGTAAGGCTGCACAACAACTTCGCGCAGCGTGTGCCGGTCATCGAGGAACAGGTAAAGGTTATCAATCACCGCATTGCGGACTTAGAGGAGGAAAAGTAGTATGTTGAAAAATTGTGTACTCAGAGTATCAGTAGACACGCAGAAATGGGCGAAAGCCGCGGGCATCAGAGCGCTTAAGACTATGGCGCAGACTGCGGTTGCAGTAATCGGTACCGGAGCAGTAATCTCGGCAGTAGATTGGAAGATGGTAGTATCATCCGCGATTGTGGCGGGTGTTGTGTCGCTGCTCACGTCTGTTGCAGGAATTCCGGAAGTGGAGGGATAATTTATGGCGAACAAAAGAATTGGACAGGCAGGACTTGCCCTTATCAAGCAGTATGAGGGATGCAGACTGGCAGCATACCGGTGTGCCGCCGGTGTATGGACCATCGGGTACGGTCACACGGCGGGCGTACATAGTGGTATGAAGATCACACAGATGCAGGCGGACGCATATCTGCGGCAGGACATTGCAAAGTTTGAGGGATACGTCAACAATCCCGCATACGTTCCGATCACGGAGCAGCTCAACCAGAATCAGTTTGATGCGCTGGTCAGCTTTGCCTTTAACTTGGGCGCCGGAAATCTCCGGAAGCTTTGCAAAGGCAGAACAGCGGCGCAGATCGCTAGAACTATGCCGAATTATAACAAGGCGGCAGGCAAGGTGCTGGCAGGATTAAGGCGGCGCCGGGCGGCAGAGCAGGCATTGTTTAACAAGCCGGTAAGCGCGGCGACACCGGCACAGAATACGGAAAGTGAGGACTACAACATGAAGACGATCAAAAAGGGTAGCAAGGGCAACGCGGTAAAGGTATGGCAGATCATCATTGGCGCGGCGGCGGATGGCAACTTCGGCAGCGGCACGGAGCGCATGACCAAGACCTGGCAGGGCAAGCACGGGCTGGCGGTGGATGGAATCGTCGGGGCAAAGAGTTGGAAGGCGGGACTGGAAGCACTGTAAGAGTATGACCGGTGGGAGAAATCCCGCCGGCTTAATAATATGTGATACTTAAACACGGTATGCTATATTCTAAGAGCAATGAAATGCAGTAAAAAAGCAGATTAGCAATAATTCACAAAAAGTAATTGGCAACGCGTTGGTAACAAAAAGTTACGTTCTCTCAGTAAAATCAATGATTTAAAATTAGCCAGAGTATAATTGAAAACGGACTTCGGTTCAAGATGAGAAACACACCCCCCGGAAATATCAAGTTCCGGGGGCTTTCTTTATGTAACGTTTTGTTTTTCTAATTTAGGAGCTTTTGTTCTTATTCCGTCAATGTGTTCGTATAAATCGTCTCGTATTGGCGAACGCATTGGGTCTAAAATGAAATCAATACCCTCTCGTCGGGCATTCTTGGCGGCTGGTACAAAGTCACTGTCCCCAGAAATTAAAATGATTCTGGCAGTATTTGGTGGAGATGGAAGATGCGACAGCCTTTCTGGTGGATACCAGCGACAACATGATTTTAAGCCACCGGAGCAGTGCGCTGGTGGGAAGCACATTGGAGAGCGCAGCTTCCGATCCACTGATGCAGAGTGTTGCGGAAAAACTGGATGCGGGAGACCTGGAGACGATCATTTTAAACGGTTATCAGGTGGCGTTCGAGCAGGTTGATGCCTCCAATTGCGCGATTACGAGTAGCAGCGCGTGGTCAGGCATTAAAATGTGTCTGGCGCAGCAGAATTCCGATGGCAAGGAGAGCCATGACGGCCTGACTGATGAGAAGTCCGCACAGATAGCCGCGGATGCCGTAGACGGGGAGGGCAAACAGCACAAAGAGGATGCGGATGCCGCAGGCAATCAGATTCAGCACGAAAGTGATGCCCGGGTAGCCGAGCCCGTGCAGAATACTGCTCAGCGTCACGCCGAGGTACAGGAAAGGACAGATCCAGCCGAGCGTCCGTATAAATGTTCCAGCGAGCGCATTTCCAAAAAGGACATTCCCGATAAAGTGGCCGGTAGCAAGAAATCCTGCTGTACAGAAAAAGCCCCACAGAAGACAGACCCGGATGGTTTTTAAGACCGCGCGCCGGATGAGCGCATCGTTTCCGCCGGCTTTGGCCTCTGAGATGGCGGGCATAAGAAGCACTGAAACGGAGTTGGTGATGACGGACGGAAACATGATGACGGACATCGCCATGCCCGTTAATATGCCGTAGACGCCAAGCGCCTCGGAAGCCGTGTAGCCAAACAAGCGCAGACGGCTGGGAATCATGATGTTTTCAAAACTGGAAAAGAGCGTTAAAACAACCCGGTTTGCTGTGAGCGGAACCGCCATGGCAAGGAGATTGCGCGTGCCGCATTTCACGGAAAGCGCCGTGTCCGTTCCCTCCGGAAGTTTTGCGACGCTGACGGAGACGAGCGTGCTTGCCACTTCGCCCATCACAGCGCCCCACATTGTGACGGAGAGCGGAACGGCGGTCTGCTCCCGCATATGGATCTGATAGAGCAGCCAGACCGTGCCGACGCGGGCGATCTGTTCTGTGAGCTGTGTGAGAGCGGGGACACCCGTCTTTTTCTGTCCATAGTAGCAGCCGTTGATGCAGGCGTGGATACAGCACGGGACAAAGGAGAGGGAGATGATCTTAAGGAGCGGGATGCACCGCACATCCCCGAGCATGGAAACACCGATAAAGTCTGCGTATTTCCAGATTACAAAGCCGGTCGCGGCAGATAAAAACAGCGACAGCAGCAGGCCGATCCGAAAATAGAGCCTCGCACCCGCGGGATTGTTCTGCGCAAGCTCGGAGGAGACGAAGCGTGAGATCGCAGTCTGAATTCCGGCGGCGGTGACGGCGAAACCGAGCGCCATCACCGGGGACAGCAGCTGGTAGATCCCAAGACCTTCTGCACCAATCAGCCTTGAGAGGAATATTCTATAGAAGAAGCCGATAATCCGTGTGAGCACACCGGCGAGTGTGAGCAGCAGTGTGCCGGTGATCAGGGAATTTTTCAGAGAATTTCCAGAAACGGAATTCATGGGAAAATGAATGTCTGGCAAGTGTGTCTCCGGGAATTGGAATCTTTTTATTATATGTAAGGTGTGGGGGAAAAATGTGCGATCAGGAATATAAAGCAGGTGTGGTCTATCTGGATAATGCTGCAACGACGCGGATGGCGGAGGAGGCCGAAGCCGCTATGCAACCTTATCTGGTGGAAAAGTTTGGCAATGCGTCAACGACTTACGGTTACGGGGAGGAAGCGCAGGCGGCGATTGCCCATGCGAGAGAGGTGATTGCAGCATCACTGGATGCCAGACCGTCGGAAATCTATTTTACATCGGGGGGATCGGAGGCAGACAACTGGGCCATCAAGGGGGTGGCGGAGGCGTATGGAAAATACGGTCGTCATATCATTACCAGCAGGATTGAACATCACGCGGTCCTAAACTCCTGCCATTATCTCGAGGAGCAGGGCTACGAGGTGACTTATCTGGACGTCGATCAAAACGGAATGATCTCGCTGGAACAGTTAGAGCATGCCGTCCGGGAGGATACGATCCTGATCTCAATCATGTTTGGAAACAATGAGGTCGGAACGATCGAACCGGTCATGCAGATCGGAAGGTTCGCAAGAGACCATCAGATTCTGTTTCATACGGATGCGGTGCAGGCGTATGCCCAGATTCCGATCTCGATGCAGCAGTATCACATCGATCTGCTGAGTGCGAGCGCCCACAAATTTCACGGACCGAAAGGCGTGGGATTTTTGTATGTAAGAGACGGGGTTACGATGCCTTCCTTTATCCACGGCGGCAGCCAGGAGCGTGGAAAACGCGCGGGAACGGAGAATGTGCCGGGGATCGTCGGGATGGGGAAAGCGGTGGAACTGGCATTCTGCAATATGCGCAGAAGAATCCGCAGGGAGATGATGCTGCGCAATTATCTGATTGAAAAGATCATGCATGAGATCAAGGGGGTCCGCCTGAACGGACATCCCACGAACCGCCTGCCAGGAAATGTGAATGTGAGCTTTTCCGGCGTGGACGGTGCATCGCTCCTCATTCTGCTGTATGAGGATGGAATCTGCGCCTCGGGCGGTTCTGCCTGCAACACCGGTGAGGAGCGGGTCTCCTATGTAATCGGGGCATTGGGTGTGCCGGACGAATATGCAGCGGGTACTGTGCGCATGACGTTGTCGGGAGAGACGACAAGGAAAGAGATCGACCGCGCCGTGGAGGCTCTCAAGCAGAATCTTAGGAAACTGAGAGATGAAAAATAGTTTTCTCTGGGAAAAAAATATGTGAAAATATTACAAAAACGAAACGTACCTTTGCAGGAAATGAGAAAGTGTGCACAAGAATAATTATGCAGTTTGCTTTTTGAGAGAAAATCGCAAAAAGAGATTGCAAAAAACGGCAAAAATCGGGCACAGAAATGAGCAGATTGCCCGTACTTTCAAGTGGTTTACCGGTTGCGTCAAATTTGACAAAGAATAAAAATTATGCAATAATTGCGCGGAAATCAGAGAAACACGTTTGGTTTATAGTAGGAAAGGATGAATAATATGATAGAGAGAAAAATCAGATTGTCTGACACGGAGGAAGTAAAGGAGTTTGTGAGAGCTGCCGGAAAATGTGATTTTGATATCGATGTTTGTTATAACAGAGCTGTGATTGATGCAAAATCACTGCTCGGAATGCTGTATCTTGGACTCAGCAAGGATCTGACCGTAAAATACGGCGGACAGAACACCGGGTTTGAGAATACGGTACAAAAATATGCAGTCTGCTAGTCAGACAGACGGAGACAGGGCTGCTGCCGGAGAGAAACCTCTTCGTGCAGCAGCCCTGTTTTTGTGTTACACTGTATGATAAGAAATCGGAAAGTAGGGAGCGCTGCCGTATGGATGCACAACAGGAAAAAGACGAAAAGAAAATCATAAAGATCTCGGTGCGGAATCTGGTGGAGTTCATTCTGCGGGAGGGAGACATTGATAACCGCCACGGGAGAACTGCGTCCCCGGAGGCCATGTGGGAGGGCAGCCGTATCCATAAGCGCATTCAGAAGAGCAAAGGCGCGAATTACCATGCGGAGGTGCCGCTTAAGATCGAACTTAGCGAGGGAGATTACACGCTTGCCATCGAGGGACGGGCGGACGGAATCGAGATTACGTGCGACGGGGAGAGACAGCTTGATTTTTCGGATAACTTCAACCATCTTACGGTGGAGGAAGACATGCATGTGACGATTGATGAGATCAAGGGGATCTACATGAATCTGGATGCGCTGGATGAACCCGTGGGCGTACATCGCGCGCAGGCGATGTGTTATGCCTATATCTATGCCTTGCAGCATGATCTTGCAGAGATCTCCGTGCAGCTGACCTACTGCAATCTGGATACAATCGAACTGACAAAGACGGCGTTTCTGGGGAATCTGAAATACTTCCGGGAAACATTTTCGTTTGCGGAGCTGGCGGAGTGGTTCACCCGGCTGACCGATGAATACAAAAAGTGGGCGGATTTTCAGTTCGCCTGGCAGAATCTGCGGCAGGCTTCCATCAAAAAGCTGGAGTTTCCCTATGCATACCGGAAGGGGCAGAAAGAACTGGCATCGGACGTATACCGCACGATCGCGCGCCGGAAGAATCTGTTTATCCAGGCGCCCACCGGTGTCGGGAAGACCATTTCGACGGTCTTTCCGGCGGTGAAGGCGGTCGGCGAGGGACTCGGGGACAAGATTTTTTATCTGACGGCGAAGACGATCACGGGCACGGTGGCAAAGGAAGCATTTGAACTTTTGCGCACCAGGGGGTATCAGGCGAAGATCATCCAGCTGACGGCGAAGGAAAAGCTGTGCCTGTGCGAGGAGATGGACTGCAATCCTGTACACTGTCCCTATGCGAAGGGACACTACGACCGCGTGAACGATGCGGTGTACAATCTGTTGCAGAAGGAGGATGTTTTTACCAGGGAAGTGATCTTAGAGCAGGCGCGGGAGTACCGGGTCTGTCCGTTTGAGATGTCGCTGGATACGGCAACCTGGGCGGATGATATCATAGGGGATTACAATTATGTCTTTGACCCGAATGTTTATCTGAAGCGTTTTTTTGCGGAAGGAACGCGCGGGGACTACATTTTTCTGGTGGATGAGGCACACAATCTTGTGGAGCGGAGCCGGGAAATGTACAGCGCATCGATCTATAAGGAGGATTTTCTGGCAGCTAAAAAGCTGTTGAAACCCTATCAGGAAAAGCATGACAGACGTGCAGAACGTGTGATCCGGCATCTGGAAAAATGCAACCGAATTCTCCTTGGGTACAAGCGTGAGTGCGAAAACTATGTCGTATATGAAAATATCGGTACGCTGATCTTTGCACTGACGCGCCTTGCGGCAGATCTGGATGAGTATCTGCAGAAAAGTCCCGATTTCCCGGAGCGCAGGGAAGTAAATGAATTTTACTTAAACCTACGCAATTTCATGAATATCTACGAGCTGGTCGACGAGCATTATGTCGTGTATTCAGAGCATGAGGAGGACGGGCGCTTCAAGCTGAAGTTTTACTGTGTGGATCCCTCCCTCAATCTGCAGGAGCGCATTGACAAGGGAAATGCGACGATCTTTTTCTCGGCGACACTGCTTCCGATCCAGTATTATAAAAGCCTGCTGTCCACCCGCAGGGATAATTATGCGGTCTACGCGCAGACGGCGTTTTCCGAGGAACAGCGCCTGCTGCTGTTTGGAAGTGACGTCAGCAGCAAGTACACGAGGCGTGGCAGGGCAGAGTATGAGCGGATTGCATTATATATAGAAAAAACAGCGCGCGCGAAGCAGGGAAACTATATGGTGTTCTTTCCGTCCTACCGGATGATGCAGGAAGTCTACGATGTGTTTTTAGAGGGCGGGGAGACGGATGAAATGCGTCCGCAGGAGTATTTTCCGGAAGGAGCAGAGAATGCAGAGATTGTGGAGCATCCCGAAGAGGCAGAGATTGCGGAGCATCCCGAAGAGGCAGAGATTGCGGAGCATCCCGAAGAGGCAGAAATTGCGGAGCATCCCAATGATGCGGAAAATTCCGGAAATGCAGAGCCGCGTCTCTGGTGCATGATGCAGCAGACCGGGATGCGTGAGGCGGAGCGCGAGGCTTTCTTACAGGCATTTTCCGGTGAGACATCGAAACGGCGCGGCGGTTCACTGGTGGCATTCTGTGTGCTCGGAGGTATTTTCGGAGAGGGGATTGATCTGAAAAAAGAACAGCTCATCGGGGCGGTGATCGTGGGAACAGGACTGCCGCAGATCAGCAATGAGCGCGAGATTTTAATGCATTATTATGATGAGAGAGCGGGGGCAGGCTTTGATTATGCGTACCGCTTTCCGGGAATGAACAAGGTATTGCAGGCGGCCGGACGCGTGATACGGACGACAGAGGATGTGGGAGTGATTGAACTGCTGGACGAGCGGTTTTTAAAGAGTGATTACAGAGGGCTGTTCCCAAGGAAATGGGAACAGCGCCGGATATGTAACGTAAATGAAGTAGAACAGATGTTAGCCGAGTTCTGGGAGAGACGGCAGGAGCTTTAAGAATTCTTCCGTAGACTGCGCGATTGGAAGCGTCGGGTTGACTGCGGTGACCATCTGGCGTGCCGGGAGCTTTTCCTTGATCTTTACGATAAAGAGCTCTTTGGACTCGCGGTTTAGGCAGTAATCCGGGATAAACGCGATTCCCAGGCCGATACGTGCCAGATCAATCAGAAGATCGTTGCTGCTCAGCTCGATCTGCGGCATCAGTTCAAGCTGGTGCTGCAGAAAGAGGTTATGCAGAAATTCGCTGGTGGTGCTCTTGCGGTCGAGCATCAGGATCGGATACTGCTGCAGATCCTCTAAGGCAATCTCCTGCTGCTTCAGATTATAATAAGCAGGGTTGGCGATAAAGACGTCGTGAAAGCTGCACACGGTCTTGCGGATGTAGGACTGGTTTAAATTAGAGTTGGGAAAATTGGTCACAATCAGATCGACTTTTCCCTGCTCCAACAGCTCTACGCAGCTGAGAGAGGTTGAGTTTGTCACTTTGATCGGGACATTCGGGAACTTCTTGTGGAACTGCTTTAAATACGGCACGAGAAAATAGCGGCAGATGGTGTCGCTCGCGCCGATGTGAAGCTGCCCCAGACCGAGGCTGCCGGAATCTAACAGCTGGCTCTCACCGCGCCGGATTAAATTCATGGCAGGTTCAATATGCTTGAGCAGAATCTTTCCTGCCGGAGTCAGCTGTACTTTTTTTGTACTCCGGATAAAAAGCGGCTGCTCCAGTTTTTTCTCCAGCGTCTTGATTGACTGGCTGACGGCGGACTGGGAGATATAGAGCTGCTTGCTCGCCTCGGAAAAGCTGAGGGAGGTTGCAACATAATAGAAAACTTTATACAATTCGTAATTGATATCCATGGTTCCTCGTTTCTGTCGGAGCGCTGCTCCGAACCGTTCTGTAGCGTGTTAGCTATAATTATAAGACCTGCTTATAAAACTGTCAAATAAATCTTATGCGATATATTAACCATAATAATAGAAGAGATTAAATATATTAATTATGCTTATTTGTTCGCATATGCTATACTTCATATAGAAAGTAGGATAAGATAGAAATACAAACGATCAGTAGTTTCGCCGATGGCGTGCGCAGATGGAGGGAAAATATGAGCAACGTAAGACGCGTATATGTGGAGAAAAAACCGGCATTTGCTGTCAGAGCAAGAGAGCTGGAAGCAGAGATCAGAAATTATCTCGGTATCAGTGACGTGAAGGGAGTGCGTGAGCTGATCCGTTACGATATGGAGCATGTATCGGAGGAAACCTACCGCAAGGCTCTGGTTACCGTTTTTTCCGAGCCGCCGGTGGACGATGTGTACGAGGAAACTTTTGAGTTAAATGGCGCGAGAACTTTTTCCGTAGAATTCCTGCCGGGACAGTTTGACCAGAGAGCGGATTCTGCCGAGCAGTGTGTGAAGCTGTTAAATGAGAACGAGGAGCCGCTGATCCGCACGGCTGTGACCTATGTGATCGAGGGAGAGATCAGTGATGCAGAGTTTGAGGCGATCAAAAAGCACTGCATCAACCCGGTTGACTCCAGAGAGACCGGTCTTGAGAAGCCGCAGACGCTGGTGCAGTCGTTCCCGGAGCCAGAGGATGTAAAGATTTTCGACGGATTTTCTGCGATGCCTGAGGCAGAACTGAAGGAACTTTATGATTCCCTCGGTCTGGCGATGACTTTCAAGGACTTTTTACATATTCAGAATTATTTTAAGAATGAGGAGAAGCGCGACCCGTCCATGACGGAGATCCGCGTATTGGACACCTACTGGTCCGATCACTGCCGTCATACGACGTTTTCCACAGAACTTAAGGACGTAAGTTTTGACGACGGCTATTACCGTGCGCCGATGGAGGAGACCTATCAGGATTACCTTGCCACCCATAAGAATCTTTACGCAGGACGTTCAGACAAATTCGTGTGCCTGATGGACATTGCCTTAATGGCGATGAAGCGCCTCAAAAAAGAGGGCAAGCTGATGGATCAGGAGGAGTCCGATGAGATCAATGCTTGCTCGATTGTCGTTCCGATCGAGGTGGACGGCGTGACCGAAGAGTGGCTTGTAAACTTTAAGAACGAGACACATAACCATCCGACAGAGATTGAGCCGTTCGGTGGTGCCGCAACCTGTCTGGGCGGCGCGATCCGTGACCCGCTTTCCGGACGTACCTATGTCTATCAGGCAATGCGTGTGACCGGTGCGGCAGATCCGACGGTTTCCGTGAAAGACACGATCCCGGGCAAGCTTCCGCAGAAGAAGCTGGTGCGCGAGGCGGCACACGGCTACAGTTCTTATGGTAACCAGATCGGTCTGGCAACCGGTTATGTCAAGGAGGTATACCATCCGAATTATGTGGCGAAGCGCATGGAGATCGGTGCAGTGCTCGGTGCGGCTCCGAGACGTGCGGTGCAGAGACTGACCTCCGATCCGGGAGACATCATCATTCTGCTTGGCGGCCGTACCGGTCGTGACGGCATCGGCGGTGCGACAGGTTCTTCCAAGGCACATAACACAGAGTCCACCGCAGTCTGCGGCGCAGAGGTGCAGAAGGGTAACCCGCCGACAGAGCGCAAGATCCAGAGATTATTCCGCCGCGAGGAAGTGGCGCATATCATCAAGAAGTGTAATGACTTCGGTGCAGGCGGTGTATCGGTTGCCATCGGAGAGCTGGCAGACGGACTGCGTGTGCAGCTGGATAAGGTGCCGAAGAAATATGCGGGACTTGATGGAACCGAACTTGCAATCTCAGAGTCCCAGGAACGTATGGCGGTTGTAGTGGCGCCGCAGGATGTACAGAAGTTCCTTGCATTTGCAAAGGAGGAGAATCTGGAAGCTGTCGAGGTTGCGGTTGTGACAGAGGAGCCGCGGCTGGTGCTTATGTGGAGAGAAAAGGAAGTCGTGAACTTATCCCGTGCATTCCTCGATACCAACGGTGCACATCAGGAGACCAACGTTGCGGTGGACATGCCAGATCCGAAGGAAAACTATCTGAATAAGATCGACACACCGGCGGTTTCCGAGGCGTTAGCAGCAGGCGATATGAAGAGAGCATGGCTCGCAGAACTTGCCGACTTAAATGTATGCTCCCAGAAGGGACTGGTGGAGATGTTCGACGGTTCCATCGGAGCGGGAAGCGTATACATGCCGTTCGGTGGGAAATATCAGCTGACCGAGACACAGTCCATGGTGGCAAAGATTCCGGTGATGACCGGCAAATCCGATGCAGTCACGATGATGGCATACGGCTTCGATCCGTATCTGTCTTCCTGGAGCCCGTATCACGGTGCGGTGTATGCTGTCCTCGAGTCCTTATCAAGGATTGTAGCTGCAGGCGGCGATTACAGCAAGGTGCGTTTTACCTTCCAGGAGTATTTCCGCAGGATGAGTGAGGAGCCGAAGCGCTGGAGTCAGCCGTTTGCTGCTCTGCTTGGCGCGTACAACGCACAGATCGGCTTCGGACTGCCGTCCATCGGAGGAAAGGATTCCATGTCCGGAAGCTTCAACGAGATCGATGTACCGCCGACACTGGTATCCTTTGCCGTGGATGTGGCAAAGGAGGGCGACATCATTACGCCGGAGCTTAAGGCAGTGGGAAATCAGCTGGTACTTTTCTCCATCGAGAAGGATTCTTATGATCTTCCGGTCTATGCGCAGGTAATGAAGCTCTATGCGGTGCTGCATGAGCTGATCGGAAAGGGTGCGGTCGTATCCGCCTATGCGCTGGATGGAAAAGGACTTGCGGCGGCAGTCAGCAAGATGGCATTTGGCAATAAGCTTGGTGTGACGATTGAGAAGGAAGTGTCGGAAGAGACACTGTTTGCACCGGGATTTGGTAATATCGTGGCGGAGGTTCCGGTGGAGAAGGTTGGTATTGTCAAGGAGGCATTAAAGGCAGCGGGACTTTCCGGAAATGAGGAGCTTGTCGGCTGGGTTAACGAAGAGCAGAATTTCTGCTACGGCGGCATGAAGCTTGCACTCGACGAGGCGATCGCGGCATGGAGCGGCACGCTGGAGAAAGTATTCCCGACCCGCGTGACAGATAATAAGGACGAACTTGACACCGGCATCTATCAGGCAGACAGTATCTATGTCTGCAAACACAAGGTGGCAAAACCGACCGTGTTTATACCGGTATTTCCGGGAACGAACTGCGAGTACGACAGTGCGAGAGCATTTGAGCGCGCAGGTGCGGACACGATCGTAAAGGTCTTCAAGAACCTGAATGCAGAGGACATCCGTGATTCGGTTGAGGAGTTCACAAAGGCGATCGATCAGGCACAGATTATCATGTTCCCGGGCGGATTTTCCGCGGGAGATGAGCCGGAGGGCTCCGCGAAGTTCTTTGCGACGGCGTTCCGCAATGCGAAGATGACAGAGGCGGTCATGAAGCTTTTGAACGAGCGCGACGGACTGGCGCTCGGCATCTGCAACGGTTTCCAGGCACTGATTAAGCTGGGGCTGGTACCGTACGGAGAGATCCGTCCGCAGACCGCAGATTCACCGACATTAACCTACAACACGATCGGCCGTCATATCAGCAAGATGGTATACACGAAGGTTGTGACGAACAAGTCCCCGTGGCTGGCACAGGCAAAGACCGGCGAGGTATATTGCAATCCGGCTTCCCACGGCGAGGGACGTTTTGTCGCTCCGAAGGAATGGCTGGAGAGGCTGTTTGCAAACGGTCAGGTGGCAACACAGTATGTCAACGAGGCGGGTGTTCCGACCATGGATGAGGAGTGGAATGTCAACGGCTCCTACATGGCAATCGAGGGAATCACAAGCCCGGACGGAAGAGTGCTCGGCAAGATGGCACATTCGGAGAGTCTTTTTATCTAAGCGATGCATTGAGTGGTAGATGCCGCCTGAAC
>ERZ791840.125-NODE-125-length-60038-cov-4.270927_pt1 | contig 60038 bp, 69 predicted proteins | sample MGYA00510291_ERZ791840 | MGnify/ENA primary metagenome ERZ791840 (study PRJEB30046, sample SAMN00715256) | human gut metagenome | study: EMG produced TPA metagenomics assembly of the A metagenome-wide association study of gut microbiota in type 2... | reverse complement strand
CGCCGCCAACGCAGCCGCCGGGGCAGGCCATAACTTCCACAAAGTCATAATGAACCTTGCCGGCTTTGAGCTCGTCGAGCAGCTTGCCTGCATTGCCAAGGCCGCTTACCGTGCAGGTGCGCAGTGTTGCGCCGCCGAGGGTGAAATCGCGTACCTTGCGGCCTTCCGTGCCGCGGACGTCGGTGAAGGCATCTTCGGGAGCTTCCTTACCTTCGATTACATGGTAGGCAGTACGCAGTGCTGCTTCCATTACGCCGCCGCTGGCACCGAAGATAACTCCGGCGCCGGTGCTTTGACCAAGCGGATTATCAAAGGGCTGTTCGTCCAGCATTGCGGGGTTGATGTGCTCGGCACGCAGCAGGCGGATAAGCTCGCGCGTGGTTAGTACGATATCTACATCATGGGTACCGCTGCTGCGCATAGAGAAGAGAGCGGCCTCGCGTTTTTTGGAAACGCAGGGCATGATGGAAATAGAGCAGATTTCCTTCGGCTTCAGGCCCTTCTTCTGTGCAAAATAGGATTTTGCCAGCGCACCGAAAATCTGTTGCGGAGATTTGGTGGTGGAAAGGTTAGGCACGAAGTACGGATGAGTTTTGTTTACATAGCTTACCCAGCCGGGGCAGCAGGAGGTGAACATCGGCCAGCTGTGGTCCTGCGGCTTTTGCAGATGCTCCAGAAGCTCGCTTGCTTCCTCCATGATGGTAACGTCGGCAGCGTAGCAGGTGTCGAAGACATAATCGAAGCCGATTTTCTTCAGTGCTGCCACCATGCGGCCTTCGGTTGCCAGCTCTGGCGGCAGGTTAAAGGCTTCGGCCCAGGCGGTGCGTACTGCAGGTGCAACCTGTACTACGGTTACCTTATTGGAATCGGCCAATACGTCATAAATTTTTGGAACATCGTTACGCTCCTTCAGCGCGCCAACGGGGCAGTGGGTGATACACTGACCGCAGAGGCTGCAGTCACTGTCCTCAATGGAAACATTGCCGGCAACGTCTACGGTAGTACGGGCACCGGTGTTCTGTACATCCCAGATATGCAGCTTTTGTACCTTGTCACAAATCTGGACGCAGCGCATGCATTTGATGCATTTTTTGGAATCGCGGATGAGCGGGAACTCCTGGTTCCAGGGAGTGTCGACAACATCACGCTCATAGGGGATATCGTAAATGCCCAGGTCATTGGCTAAAGTCTGCAGGCTGCAGTTGCCGCTGCGCACGCAGGTAGCGCACATGCAGTCATGCTGGGATAAAATCAGCTCCACGTTGGTGCGGCGGATGCTGCGGGCCTTAGGGGAGTTCGTATAAACTACAAGTCCTTCCTGTACCGGGGTGGTGCAGGCGGTAACTACACGGTTCTGTCCTTGGATTTCAACTACGCAGACCTTGCAGGCACTGATTTCGTTGATGCCCTTCAGATAACACAGGCGGGGGATTTCGATGCCGACGGTGGCAGCAGCCTGCATGATTGTTGTTCCTTGGGGAACGGAAACTTTTTGTCCGTCGATTGTGAGGTTTACCATTTTAAGGTTCTGCCTCCTTTCAGTGTGCTGAAGCCGAATTTGTCGCAGCGCAGGCAGCGTCCTGCTTCCTGGCAGGCCTCCTGCTTAGTCATGCCGCATTCAATAGGCTCAAAGGTATGCTTGCGTTCGCCTGCTTCGGTTTCGTGCATCTGGATACGGCCGCAGGGACGTTTATCGTCAATAGACGGATCGGGAATAACTACATCACAGGAAATGGTGTGGTTATAGCCCAGATATTCATCAATATTAGCGGCAGCAACCTTACCGGCAGCAATAGCACGGATTACGGTTGCAGGGCCGGTTACGCAGTCGCCGCCGGCGAAGACACCTTCATTGTTGGCAAGCTCACTGCTGGAAAGAGCGGAAATAGTACCGCGTTTGATTTTGATGCCGGCCTCCTCGAACGGACGCAGCTCAATGCCTTGGCCGATAGCAACAACGATAACGTCGCAGGGAATGCGCTCCAGCTCTACGTCAGCGTGGATAGGACGCGCACGTCCCCAGGCATCGATAGGACCGATTATTTGCGGCTCGGCCCAGAGAGCGGCCACATTACCTTCGGCATCCGCTTCAATGTGATGCGGAGCCTTCAGGCCGTACAACTCAGCGCCCTCGGCAATAGCGCCTTCGATTTCCTCGGGCAGCGCTGTCATATCGTCCTGACGACGGCGGTAGGCAATGATAACTTTTTTGGCACCGAGACGGATAGAGCTGCGGGTGCAGTCCATAGCAACGTTGCCGCCGCCGATAACGACAACGGTTTTATCCTTAAAGTCAGGCATTTTTTCCTCACCGATATTGCGCAGCATTTCTACCGCGCTGATAACACCATGGGAATTCTCGCCTTCAATACCGATTTTCTTGTCGGTGTGGGCACCGATGGCAATATAAACTGCGTCAAATTCCTCACGCAGCTTTTCAAAGGGGATATCGCCCTCCTCGTTGCCGATTCTGGTGTTGCGATGTACTTCTACGCCGGTGGACAAAATAGCGTCCAGATCCTCCTGCAGACGTTCACGCGGGAAGCGGTAAGCAGGAATGCCGTAGCGCAGCATGCCGCCGAGCTTGCTCTTTTCTTCGAACACAACAGCATGGTGTCCCATCAGCTCCAGGTAGTAGGCTGCGGACATACCGCTGGGGCCGCCACCGATGATGGCGATACGTTTGTTGGTAGCAGGCTGTTTTTCGGGCAGCGGAACGGTGTTGCTGGGCGCATTGTCAACAGCCATACGCTTTAGACCGCGGATGTTGATGGAAGCATCAATCATGCTGCGGCGGCAGCGTGCCTCGCAGGGATGCTCGCAGATAAGACCGCAGGCAGTCGGGAAGGGGTTATCCTTGCGGATGAGCTTGACAGCGTCGGCATAACGGCCAGCGCCGACCAATGCAATGTAGCCGGGGATATCAACCTGTGCCGGGCACAGAGCAACGCAGGGGATAGAATGATGGACGTTGACAGAGCATTTGCCCTTCTTTATGTGGTTAATGTAATCTTCACGGAAGCCTTCAAGACCGGCCAAAACCATTTTGGCTGCTTCGAAGCCGATGGCGCAGTCAGCGCTGTTGGCAACGTTTTGCGCGGTGCTTTCGATTAAATCCAGAGTGTGCATGTCAGCCTTGCCGGCGAGCACGTCTTCCATGAGATTCTGCAGCTGCGCGAGACCTACGCGACAGGGTACGCATTTGCCACATGTTTGTGCGTGGCAGACTTTGAGGAACGACAGCTGCAGATCAACAGGGCACAGTCCCGGAGGGCTGGCGATGATATGTCGTTCCAGGTCCTTGTACAAGCGCTCGACCGTAAGCTGTGCTTGGTCGGGTGTTTCAATTCTTAAACGGCTCATAATTTTCCTCCAAAAAGCATACACTAAATATATAAAGATATAAACTATATTATACAGAAAAAAGCTGCTTTTCGCAATATATAATAAGATAGTTTTTGTATAATAAACTAAGCAGTAAACAGTGCGGAAGCGCTTTTTGCCTGCTGCGGCAGCAGGTATCTCTTGCGGCGGCCATGCTTTTTTTACCGTATTTTTTGTGTTATACTAATACTGAGCTTTTTAGCATTAATGCTGTCGGCAGAACGTTTGCATCCGGCAGCTTAAAATATTGGAGGGTTGGATATGCAGCTTACTGCTACACATTATATCAGCCTGGCTGTAACGCTTCTGGTGACGCTTTTGCCGGGAATTTGGGCAGCCCGGAGGGTGAAGTCTGCCGATGATTATAACGTAGGCGGCCGCAGCTCGGGAGCAGGGCTTGTCGCAGGCACGATTATCGGCACGATTATCGGCGGTGCTGCTACCGTCGGCACGGCGCAGCTTGGCTTCAAGCTGGGACTGACGGCTTGGTGGTTTACGCTGGGCAGCGGTATCGCACTTTTGCTGATGGCGGCGTTTTATGCTGTGCCCTTGCGCCGCAGCTCACTGACCACAGTAGCGGAGTATCTCGTTACGGATTACGGCAAGCCTGCGGGGTGGCTGGCGACCTTCAGCGCTTGTGCCGGCATTTTTTTCAGCATCGTAGCGAGCACGCTGACGGCGTTGCATCTCATTGCAGGCTTGTTCGGCGTACCGCTGATTATTGCAGCGGCAATTGTTATCGCTGTTACTTTGCTGCTGGTGTTTTTCGGCGGCCTCAGCAGCAGCGGTATGGCCGGCATTTTTAAGATTGTGCTGATTTTCGCCAGCATTTTCGTCGGCGGCTTGCTGGCTTACGCCGATATGGGACAGTGGCAGGGCATGACACAGAGCTTTGCAGCGTATCCCTGGTTCAGCCTTTTCGGGCGCGGGATGGAGGATGGACTTGTCAGCCTCGGCTCGATGATTGTGGGCGTTATTTCTACGCAGACCTATGTGCAGGCGCTGTTTTCAGCGCGCGATACCAAAACAGCAGCTGTCGGCTGCTGTGCTGCCGCGCTGATTGTCATTCCGGTGGGACTGCCGTCGGTGCTGATTGGCATGTTCATGCATCTGCATCATCCGGAGATAAATTCTATTGACGCATTGCCGCTGTATCTTGTTACCTATCTGCCGCAATGGCTCGGCGGTATCGGTCTGGGCGCTGTGCTGCTTTCGGCGCTGGGCTCAATCGCCGGTCTGGCGCTGGGCGTAGGTACGATGATTTCACGTGATATCGTCAGCAAAATCTGGCTTAAGGCTACGGCTGCAGGCCAGCTGTGGGCAAGCCGCCTGAGCGTGCTGGCAGTTTCTGTCGCTGCAATGGTGTTCGTCTTTATGCACCTTGATTCGTCGGTGCTGGAGTGGAATTACCTCTCCATGGCGCTGCGGGGCAGCGGTATCTTTCTGCCGCTGACGTTCTGCATCTTCTTCCCGGGCAGGGTACGCGCTTCAATGGGCGTGGCTGCTATGGGCGCAGGTATTTTTGCGGCACTTTTCTGGAAGCATATCAGTCCTTGGGAAATCAACAGCCTGCTGCCGGCGCTCGTGTATAATCTGTTCTTTTTACTTATCGGTCTGGCATGGGGCAAGGAAGGTGAATAGAAGCAAAAAAGCTGCTTTTGCGGCAAGCGGTTTGCTTGCAAAAAGCAGCGTAATATGCTATATTATAGACAAAGGACAACCGCCCACGTCGGTGGGTTGCCAAAGCTTTTATTGCGGAAGAACCGCCCTGTCACCTGGCAAAGTTTAAGGGCGGTTTTCCTATGTCTGGGTTAGTAAGAAAAAAGCTGCTTTTACAGCAAGCGGTTTGCTTGCAAAAAGCAGCTTGATGTGCTATATTATAGACAAAGGACAACCGCCCACACGGTGAGTTGCCTTAGTGGAAAATTAGCTCAAGAAGCCACTCCGCCACCGGGCAATGTGTAGGAGTGGTTTTCTTATGTCTGGATTACTTGTTATATTGAAAAATAAATGTCAGTAATGCCAGGAGAAACATGCCGAAGGCCATCAGGTCCTTAAAGTCATAGTTCTTCATAAGCATCACCTCCATTCTACAAGAGAATGTCGGCAACACCACCCTGCAACACGGTTGTCAGTGTCTTGCCTTATTGTAACATATGTTAAGAGAACATACAACGAACGAATTGTGAATTCACGGTTGTATGTTTTTTCAGTTTTAGGCAGGAAATTTATCTGTAATGCTAGAATAGTTTTACATATATTTGCCGCGGATTTGCGCGGCAGCGGTTTTTTAATTTAAGGAGCAAGAGATGACAAAACGCTTTACTCATTTACATGTACATACGGAATACAGTTTGCTGGACGGCGCTTCGAAAATCCCTGAGCTGGTGGCCTATGCCAAGGAGCTGGGCATGGACAGCCTGGCGATTACCGACCACGGCGCGATGTACGGTGCGGTGGAATTTTACCAGGAGTGCACCAAGGCAGGCATTAAGCCGATTATCGGCTGCGAGGTGTATCTTGCGAAGGGCTCGCATCTGGAAAAAAATAACCGTGGCATGTACCATTTAATTTTGCTGGCGGAGAACGATACGGGCTACCATAACCTGATGAAGATTGTCAGCATCGGTCAGCTGGAGGGCTTTTATTATAAACCACGCGTAGACAAGGACGTGCTGCGCACCTATCACGAGGGCGTTATCTGCCTCAGTGCCTGCGTTGCCGGCGAGGTGCCGCAGATGATTTTGCAGGACAACCTGGAGGGAGCACGTCGCTGCATTCAGGAATATATAGACATTTTCGGCAAGGAAAACTACTTTCTGGAAATTCAGGACCATGATCTCGATGAGGAGCATAAGGTCAGCGCGGAACTGAAGCAGCTGGCGCAGGAGTTCGGTCTTGGCCTGGTAGCGACAAACGATTTGCATTATGTGCAGCAAAAGGATGCCGCAGCGCAGGATATTCTGCTGTGCATTCAGACGACGAGTACGGTTGATGAGCCTGACCGTATGCGCTTTAATAACGACAGCTATTATCTGAAAAGCTATGATGAGATGGAGGCACTGTTCGGCGATTGTCCGGAGGCTTTGAGCAATACCAATATAATTGCTGACCGCTGCAACGTGAAGATGGAGTTCGGCCATCTGCTGCTGCCGGAGTTCCCGGTGCCGGAGGGCTTTGACGCTGTGAGCTATTTGCGTCACCTGTGCGAGGAAGCTTTGCCTAAGCGCTATGAGGTTGTGGATGAGAAGGTCCGCAAGCGTCTGGATTTTGAGCTGGACATCATCAATACGATGGGCTACGCCTGCTACTTCCTCATTGTCTGGGACTTTATCAATTATTGCCGCAGCCATGATATTCCGGTCGGTCCGGGACGCGGCAGTGCCGCAGGCAGTATTGTGGCCTATCTGCTGCGTATAACGAATATTGAGCCCTTGCGTTACCATCTGCTGTTCGAACGCTTTTTAAATCCTGAACGCGTCAGCATGCCTGATATTGATACCGACTTCTGCTATGTAAAGCGCAATCAGGTGCTGGATTATGTAGTGCGCCGTTACGGACAGGAGCGTGTGGCGCAGATTATTACCTTCGGTACCCTGCAGGCGCGCGCGGCGGTGCGCGACGTAGGCAAGGCACTGGGCATGAGCTACGGTGAGGTAGACGAAATCGCCAAGCTGATTCCGCGTGAGCTGGGCATTACGTTGGAGAAGGCGCTGAACGGCAGCAAGGACTTCCGTCAGGCGTACGACACGCGCCCGGAGGTCAAGAAGCTGATTGACCTTGCGCAAAGCGTAGAGGGCCTGCCGCGTAACGCAGGCACGCATGCCGCCGGTGTAATTATCGCACCGCATAATATGAAAAATTACGTACCGCTGCAGCAGGGCAGTGAGGGTGGCGTCATCACCCAGTACGATAAAAATAAGGTAGAAGAGCTTGGCTTGCTGAAGATGGACTTTTTGGGCCTGCGCACATTGACGGTTATTGGTGACTGCATTCGCTTTATCCGCGAAACTACGGGTGAAGAGGTTGATATTGATAACATTCCGCTGGCAGATGAGGCAACCTGCGCTATGCTGCGCCGCGGTGAAACGTCCTGCGTTTTCCAACTGGAGTCGGCAGGCATCACCAAGCTGGTTATGGATTTGGCTCCCGAAAGCTTTGAGGATCTGATTCCGTTGGTGGCTCTGTACCGTCCGGGTCCTTTGGGCACCGGTATGGCGGAGGACTTTATCGCCGGCCGTCACGGACAGCGCACGGCGAAGGTATTACATCCGCTGATGGAGCCTATTTTGAAGGATACCTACGGCGTTATTCTGTATCAGGAGCAGGTTATGCAGATAACCTCCGCACTGGCAGGCTTTACGCTCGGTCAGGCAGATATTCTGCGCCGTGCGATGGGCAAGAAGAAGGCCAAGGAGCTGGATTCTATGCGCCAGTCCTTTATCGATGGTGCCAAAAAGCTGCATGATATCCCCGAAGAGCTCAGCGACCAGATTTTCTCGCTCTTGCAGCACTTCGCCGGTTACGGCTTCAACAAATCCCACTCCGTAGCCTATGCGCTGGTAGCCTATGAAACAGCTTATCTGAAGGCGCACTGGCGTCCGCAATTCTATGCGGCCTTCCTCAACAGCATTATCGGTGATGCGGATAAGGTGAGCTGGTATATCAACGTCTGCCGTAATGATAATGTCAAAGTTCTGCCGCCGGATGTCAACGAAAGCGGTCATAACTTTACGGTACATCAAAATTCGTCTATCCGCTTCGGCCTGGCAGGCATCAAAAATACCGGTGATGCCGCAGTCGATGCAATTATCAGCGCCCGCAACGAGGGCGGTCCGTTCAAGAGCCTGACGGATTTCTGCTGTCGTGTGAATATGCGTGTGGTCAACAAGCGCGTTATCGAAAATATGATTAAATGCGGTGCGATGGATTCCTTCGGCGCCAGACGCTCGCAGATGCTGGCTATTATGGACCAGGCGATTGATTTGGGCGCTGCCTGCCAGAGGGACAAGGCCAACGGCCAGCTGGGACTGTTTGGAGACGATAGCTTCGGCGTGACGGAAATCAAGCTGCCGCCGCTGCCGGAAATCCCCAAGCAGCTTATTCTGCAGAACGAAAAGGAAATCATCGGCTTTTACGTTACTGACCATCCGCTGAGCGATTATAAGCAGATGCTGCAGCGCTTCATGCCGCTGCACCAGTTCGGCGGCGAAACGCAGGTACAGGACGGACAGTTTGTGCGTGTGGCCGGTATTATTACGGATTGTGTGATAAAAAATACCAAGCGCGGCGATACGATGGCTCTTCTGACGCTGGAGGATTTCAGCGGACGCTTCCCGATTATCGTGTTCCCGCAGGCTTATCATACAAATGTCAAGGATATCTATGAGGACAGCATTGTGGCGATTGAAGGACGCTTCAGCGTGGATGAGCGTGAAAGCAAGATTATTGCCAACAGCGTGCGCGCCCTGCCGTCTAAGCCGCCTACGGAAATCCGTCTGCGCATCGAAGCGCATCTGGAAAACGCGCTGGTGCAGCGTGAGCTGATGCAGCTGTTCCAAAAATACAAGGGCGATGACTGCGTATACCTGCAGCTGATGGGCTCGTGCAAGCTGATCAAGACTACGTCTAACTTCTGGGTGAACAGCGAAGCGCCGGGTTTCGCCGAGGATGTCGTCAAAATACTGGGCGAAAATTGCGTAGTAAAGAAAGGCTGATTTAATTATTTGAGCTGTTTTTCATAAAGTTTCATGATATACTTGCAAGTTTAAGTACAAAAATGCTAAAATAAAGAGAAGAATGTAAAAAAGCCGGAGCAGCAGCTCCTGTAATAAGCTTAAGGAGGCAGCAAATGAATATTCTCGTTTGTTTAAAACAAGTGCCGGATACGGCAAAAGTAAAATTTAACCGCGCAACCAATACCTTAGACCGTACGGGTGTAGAAAATATTATGAATCCCTATGACCGTCAGGCATTGGAGGTAGCACTGTGCCTGAAGGATAAGGAAGGCGCTAAGGTAACAGTACTGACCATGGGCCTGCCCCAGGCAACCGATATTCTGAAGGAAGCAATCGCTATGGGCGCTGATGACGGCGTTCTGCTGAGCGACCGTGTTCTGGGTGGCAGTGATACTCTGGCAACCAGCCTGGCTCTGGCTGCTGCTGTAAAACATCTGGGCGAGTTCGACCTCGTACTCTGCGGCAAGCAGGCAGTAGACGGCGATACTGCACAGGTTGGTCCGGAAATGGCAGAGCATCTGGGAATTCCTCAGATTACCGGCGCTCTGAGCCTGAGCTATGAAGACGGTAAATTTGTTGTTGTCCGTGAAAACGAAAACTACCAGCTGACTCTGGCTTGTGCTGCACCGCTGCTGGTTACCGTAACCAAATCCGAAAAAGAGCCGCGTTTTGCCAGCATTAAGGGCAAAATGAAAGCACGTAAGGCACAGATTCCTACTCTGACTGTTGCTGACCTGGAGCTTGATCCTGCAACCGTAGGCCTGAAGGGCTCTCCGACTAAGGTTAAAAAAGCCTTCACCCCGACCCCGCCTGAAATCAACGGCGAAATCATTACCGAAGAAGATGCTGATGCAGCAGTAGATATGCTGTTTGAAAAGCTGGTTAAGGCAGAGGTTATTACCCGCTGAGGTGAACCATGCTGATAAAAGTAAACAGGCAGCTTTGTTGTGGCTGTGAGGAATGTGTGGCAGTCTGCCCGATGGGCGCTGCGACGCTGCGTGAGGGCAAGGCGCAGATTGATATGCAGCAGTGTGTCTGCTGCGGTGCCTGCATCCGCGAATGTTCCATGGAGGCTATAGCTATTGCCGAAACTGACGATACTGAAGATAACGAATAGGAGTGTGTAAATATGTGGGTTATTGCTGAACAGGAAAATGGTCAGCTGATGAATGTTACCTTTGAGCTGTTGGGCGCTGCCAAAGAGCTGTGTGCCAAGCTGGAGGAAAAATGCTGTGCGGTACTGGTGACCGCTGCTGCAGGCGAGCTGCCGCAGCAGCTGATTGCTGCCGGCGCTGATGTTGTTTATGTTGTTGAGGATGCTAAATACGCAGATTATGATACCGAGTTATATACCGATGCTATCTGCCAGCTGTCCAAGAAATATGATCCGGCTTCCATTATGTTCGGTGCTACCGATGACGGTCGTGACCTGGCGCCGCGTGTTGCAGCACGTCTGCATACCGGCCTGTGCGCTGACTGCACTGCTCTGGATGTAACCGATGACAAGCTTGTTGCCTGGACTCGTCCAGCACTGGGCGGCAATATCTGCGCTACCATCATCTGCGACGTTAACCGTCCGCAAATGGGTACCGTTCGTCCTAAAGTATTCAAACCGGCTGAATTGGACAACACCCGCACCGGTGAGGTTATTGCCTTCACTCCGGAAGCAGGCGCTGTAAGCCGTGTTGAACTGGTTAAAAAAGAAGCTCTGAGCAGCGAAAATGCTGTGAAGATTGATGAAGCCGATATGATCGCAGCAGGCGGCCGTGGCTTCGGCAGCAAGGAGAAATTCGACGTGTTGGAACAGCTGGCTGCTCTCTTTGAAAATTCCGCGGTAGCAGGCACCCGTGCCGCTATCGACGAAGGCTGGCTGACTCACTCCCAACAGGTCGGCCAATCCGGTAAATCCGTTACTCCGCATATCTACTTTGCCTGCGGCATCAGCGGTGCTATCCAGCATCTGTCCGGCATGAAGGACAGCGATATCATCATCGCTATCAATAAGGATGCAGAGGCACCGATTTTCACCGTTGCTCATTATGGCATCGTAGGTGATGTAAACGTAATTCTGCCGAAGCTGATTGAAAAAATCAAAGCTTACAAGGCATAATCCAATTACCTGATTTACAGGAGGCATTCTAGTATGTGGAAAACAATTTATATTGCCCACACTGAGGAACAAGCCAAAAAAATAAAGCAAATGCTGACGGAAAACGGCTTTTTGGTACAGCTGAAAAGCGCCGGAGGCAAGCATAACAAGGCTTATGAAATCTGTCTGCCGGTTTCGGAGGCAGAGGATGCCTATGAGGTTTTGTGTGAGAATAAGTTTCAGTACTGAGGAGGCGCAGTCCTGATGAAGAAAACGAAGATTATCTGTACAGTAGGTCCCAGCACGGACAACGTAGAGCTGCTGCGTAAGATGATGCTTGCAGGCATGGACTTGGCACGCTTCAACTTTTCGCATGGTAATCATGAGGACCATGGCAAAAGGCTGCAGCTGGTGCGCCGGGCAGCAGAAGAGGCCGGTAAGGTAATCGCTACGATTGCCGATACCAAGGGCCCTGAAATGCGCCTGGGCATGTTTGCCGAAAGCAAAATCGAGCTGAACGAGGGCGATGATTTCTGCCTGACTACCGAGGATTATCTGGGCGACCGCCATATGGCACACGTTAATTATGCAGGTCTGCCGCAGGAGGTAGAAATCGGCAGCAATATTCTGCTGGCCGACGGACTGCTTTCCCTAAAGGTTGTACGCATTGACGGCTGTAGAATTTATACCAAGGTGGTCAACGGTGGCGAGCTCAGCTCGCGTAAGCGCGTGGCCTGCCCCGGCATTGAGCTGAAGCTGCCGTTCTTGTCTGAGCAGGACAGGGCAGATATTCTTTTTGCTGTCGAGCATGATATGGATTATATTGCGGCATCCTTTGTGCAGAAGGCCGATGATGTTATCGCTATCCGTAAAGTGCTTGAGGAAGCAGGCTCTTCCATCGGGATTATTTCCAAAATCGAGAATGAGGCCGGTGTGCAGCATATCGATGAGATTATCGGCGTATCCGACGGCATTATGGTTGCCAGAGGCGACCTGGGCGTAGAGATTCCGACCGAGGATGTACCTTTGGTGCAGAAGGATATTATTGCACGCTGCAATAAGGCGGGCAAACCTGTTATCACGGCTACGCAGATGTTGGAAAGTATGATTAACAGCTACCGTGCAACCCGTGCCGAGGCCAGCGACGTTGCCAACTCTATTTTCGACGGCAGCGACGTTATTATGCTGAGCGGCGAAACTGCCAGCGGCAAATATCCGCTGGAGGCGGTGCAGACAATGGCCAAGATTGCCGTACGCACGGAAAACGCGCTTGATTATGTGCATATCTTCCAGAAGAAGGGCATCAGCGAGCGCATCCATTCTACCGACGCTATCAGCCATGCTACCGTACAGATTTCTCAGGAAATAAAGGCCGATACTATTCTTACGATTACCGAATCAGGCTTTACGGCACGTATGATTGCCAAATATAAGCCTCAATGTACTGTTGTTGCTGTATCACGCTTGCCTGAGCGTGTGCGTGCGATGCAGCTTTATTGGGGTGTGCTGCCGCTTTTGGGGCCATACTCCACAAATACTGATGAAATGATTGAGCTGTCTTTGCAGTGTGCTTTGCATCACTCCGTAATCAAGGACGGCGCATCTGTTGTTATAACTGCCGGCGTGCCTATCGGTACTCCGGGCAGTACAAATCTGATTAAGGTGGTTACAGTGGGTACAAAGCTGCTCAGCGGTACCGGTATCGGCAGCAAGACTGTCACCGGCCGTATCTGCGTAGGCAGAACTGCGGCAGACTTCAAGGACAAGCTCCAAAAGGGCGATATCCTTGTAGTTGATGTGCTGAATGACGAGTTTGTACCGCAGGCTGCTGCCAAGGCAGCAGCAATTATCGCTGAAGAGGGCGGACTGACATCCTCCACCGCCATTGTTGCCGTAACCTGTGGCCTGCCTGTCATTGTAGGCGCGGAGAAAGCAACATCCAAGCTGGCCGACGGTTTGCTGGTAACGGTGGATCCTGTTTCCGGTGATGTCTACGAAGGCGATATTAACCTGTAGAAATATGCTAACAGAACTTATTTTAGAAACATGTATTGCTCTGCGTGACGGCAGAGAACAAAACGCCTGCACAGCTTTTTCGGGTATTATTGCTGAAGCAGCAGATAATGAAGCATTACAAGCAATCAGCTGCTGTCTGCTGGTGGCCTTACGCCACCGGCAACGGCAGCTTTTTGCGGCTTGGATGCAGGCAAGCAGGCCGCGTCTGGAGCAGCTGCTGGTCAATCCGCAGCTGGCGCATCAGGGCGGCAGCGTTCTGTTGCGGCTGACGTTTGCCGTGTGCGACAGGCGTTTGGCTGAGGTGCGTCCTATGCTTGCACTGCTGGTGCGGCGTTGGCTGCGGACGCAAGCCGACAATACTGCAATGCTGCAGGAATTTATGGGCGAATGGCTCAGTTTGGCGGCGCGTATGGCACGCAGGCGGTGGCGCGAGGAGACGGCGTTTCTGCTGCGTGAGGCCGGACGCTGGCTTTTAAAGCAGCAGGACTTGCAACGGTGGGCGTGGAGCCTGCAGCAGCTGCAGCTGCATTTCGTCGTGTATGCACGTTGGGACGGCTTTGACAAGGCCTGCAGAATTTACAGAGAGCTGACGCTTTTGTATCGCCTGCTGCTGCGGCGTGTGCCGCAGGCACCGCCTGAGCGGCAGACAGCGCTTCTGCAGCTGCTTTTGCGTCACCTGCGTGATGTAACCGCCAACGTATCACGTTCGGCGATGCTGGATGATGCGGATATCTTCCGCCAATGGTACAGCTTTTTCTGGCAGCTGACTGCCGATGACAAGAGCGCCAGGGAGGAGCTGCTGCGACTGCTGCAGCTTGCTATAACCTATTGGCATCAGACCATGCCCAAAACCAGCCGTAAGCAGGCAGTTTTCCTTAAGGATTTGCTGCAGACGAATCTGATTGACGGGCAATACGCATTGTTATTACAAAAAATTATATAAATCCTGAAGACAGGAGGTAGAAAATATGTCAAAGATTGTCGTAGTAGGTAGCTGTAATATTGATATTACCGTTGAATGTGACCGCTGGGTGCATCCCGGAGAAACTATTTTCGGCAACCGCCTGACCGTTTCTCCCGGCGGCAAGGGTGCCAACCAGGCTGTTGCTGCAGCCCGCCTGGGAGCAGATGTTATGATGGTAGGCTGCATCGGTGATGATGTGTACGGTCAGCTTGTATTGAAGGCTTTAAAGGAAAACAACGTTGATTCCACCTATGTGAAGGTGCTGCCGGGTGAAAACAGCGGTACCGCACACATTACCGTAGCGGAGGACGATAACACGATTATCGTTATCAAGGCTGCCAATGACCTGGTATCCCCGTCGCTGATTGATGAAGCGTGGGAGGACATCAGCAAGGCAGATATGGTGCTTTTGCAGCACGAAATTCCTGCTGCTACTAACGCTTATGTTATCGAAAAATGCGCAGCGCACGGTGTACCTGTGCTGCTGAACCCCGCACCTGTTGCTCCGGTGCCGCAGGCTCTGCTGGATAAGATTACTTATCTGACTCCCAACGAGCACGAGGCAGCAACATTGTTTGCCGGTAAGGGCAAGGCGGATATCCTTGATCAGAACCAGGGCAAGGTGATTATGACGCTGGGCAGCAAGGGTGTTGCCTATGCAGAAAAGGGACAGGTTATTACTGTTCCCGGCTTTAAGGTAAAGCCGGTTGACACTACGGGTGCAGGCGACACCTTTAACGGTGCCTTTGCTGTTGCCCGTGCAAATGGCAAATCCATGCAGGAAAGCATCAGCTTTGCCAATGCTGCCGCAGCTCTTTCGGTGCAAAAGCTGGGAGCACAGGGCGGTATGCCTTATTTACATGAAGTAGAGGAGATGCTTAAATAATGCAAAAGGGTGGAATGTTAAACAGCTCTATTGCGAAGGTGCTGGCTGATTTGGGCCACACCGACACTATCGTTATCGGTGACTGCGGTCTGCCTGTGCCTGCAGGCGTGCAGAAAATCGACCTGGCTCTGAAGCCGGGAACTCCTTCCTTCCTGGAGGTTGTTGAGGAAGTAGCCAAGAATATGGTTATCGAAAAGGTAGAAATTGCAGCGGAAATGGAAGGCAGAAATCCTGCTGTCTACGGCGCTATGAAGCAGCTTTTCACTGAAGAGCAGTGGATTATCGATGCAGATCACGAAGCCTTCAAGGAGGCAACTAAGCATGCAAAATGCATTATCCGCACCGGCGAAATTACTCCTTTTGCCAATGTGATTCTGCACAGCAATGTTTTCTTTTAAAAATTAGCGTAAGGTAGGAATAAGGAAAAGTATGGAGATTGAATTAAGAAATATCCATAAGGCCTTTGGTTCTAATGAGGTGCTCAAGGGTGTTGACCTGAAGCTTAAAAGCGGTGAGGTACACGCTCTGATGGGTGAAAACGGTGCCGGCAAATCAACACTGATGAATATCCTGACGGGTATTCACAAGCAGGATAAGGGACAGATTTTTGTCGACGGCAAGGAAATCAGCTTCAAAAATCCTCTGGAGGCAGAAGCTTACGGCATCGCCTTCATCCATCAGGAGCTGAATATCTGGCCGAACCTGAGCATTCTGGAAAACCTGTTTTTGATGCATAGCGTAACCAATGGCATGGGTATCCTGGATTTTAAGGCTATGCGTGCTATGGCAGAGCAGAAATGCCGTGAAATTGAAATTGAGCTGCCACTGGATATGGAAGCTGGCGAATGTTCGGTAGGACAGCAGCAGATGACGGAAATCGTCCGTAACCTTCTGCTGGATGCCAAGGTTGTTATTATGGACGAGCCTACGGCGGCGCTGACCGAAAGAGAAACAGAAAAGCTCTTTGAGGTTATGCGCTCCCTGAAAAAACGCGGTGTAGCAATGGTGTATATTTCGCACCGTATGGAAGAGGTTACACAGAACTGCGACACGATTACCGTTATGCGTGACGGCGTATCCGTTGCAACCAAGCCTGTTAAGGAATACAGTATGGAGCAGATTGTCCGTGATATGGTAGGACGCTCCATTACGGAATTTTATCCCGACCGCCGCAATAAGCCGGGCGAGGTGCTGCTGGAGGTTAATCACTTTGAGCAGCCGGGAGTTTTCCATGATATTAACTTTAACCTGCGCAAGGGCGAGATTTTGGGCTTTGCCGGCCTCATGGGCAGCGGCCGTACCGAAATCATGCGCGCCGTTTTCGGCGTTGATCCTCATGCAGGCGGCGAGCTGGTTTTCAAAGGCGAGACTTTGAAGATTACCAAGCCTGAGGATGCTATTAAGGCAGGATTGGGCTTCGTAACCGAAAACCGCAAAACAGAGGGCCTGATTCTGGACTTCTCCATTTTGCGCAACATTGCTCTGCCGAGTGTTGACAGCTTTGCCAAAAGCGGTGTCATCAATTTTAATGTTCTTAATAATTTTGCCGATAAAATGGCAAAAAAGCTGGGCGTAAAGACCAGCAGCCTGGACCTTGAGGCCGGTGCGTTGTCCGGCGGTAACCAGCAGAAGGTGGTTATTGCCAAATGGGTTGGCAGGCACCCGGAGGTCATTATTATGGATGAGCCTACCCGTGGTATCGACGTAGGTGCAAAACGCGATATATATGAGCTGATGAACGAGCTTACTGCAAGTGGCGTTTCGATTATTATGGTTTCTTCGGAGCTGCCGGAGGTATTGGGCATGAGCGACCGCATCGTCGTTGTCCACGAAGGCCGTATTGCCGGCGAGCTGCTGCACGATGAAGCAGATCAGGAAAAAATCATGACACTTGCAACGGGAGGGCAATAAAAATAATGGATGTAAAAGCAATCTTAAAAAAATCCGGTTCCATAATCGGACTTATTGTGTTGTTTGTGGTCATTTCCTGCCTTAACAGCAGCTTTATCGACCCCAGCAACCTGAAAAACCTGCTGCGCCAGGTTTCTATCAATGCCTTAATTTCCTTTGGCATGACCTTTGTTATCTTAACCGGCGGTATTGATTTGTCCGTCGGCAGTATTCTGGCGCTTTCCAGTGCGCTGATGGGCAGTTTTATCAAGGGCGGTATGGATCCTGTATTCGGTATCGTGCTGGCCTGCCTCATCGGTGCTGCACTGGGCAGTGTCAACGGCCTGGTAATTACCTACGGCAAGGTGGCGCCCTTTATCGCAACCTTGGCTACTATGACCATTTTCCGTGGTCTGACTTTGGTATATACCAACGGCAACCCTATCAGCAGCCTGTCCGAGGATGACCGCTTCCTTGAATTCGGCCAGGGCTATGTTGCCGGTCTGCCGGTTCCTGCCATTATGATGCTGATTATGTTTTTCATTTTGTGGTTCATCCTGCACAAAACTCCGCTGGGACGCAAAACCTATGCTGTCGGCGGTAATGAGAAGGTTTCCTTCATTGCAGGTATCAAAATCAACCGCATTAAAATATTTGCTTATACCGTAACTGGTTTCCTTTGCGGTATGGCAGGCGCTATTCTTACCAGCCGTCTGAACAGTGCTCAGCCTACTGCCGGTACCGGCTATGAGCTGGATGCTATCGCAGCTGTAGTATTGGGCGGCACCAGTCTTTCCGGCGGTAAGGGCCGCATCTTCGGTACCATTATCGGTGCGCTGATTATCGGCACTCTGAACAATGGTCTGAATATCTTAAACGTATCCAGCTTTTACCAACAAGTTGTCAAAGGTATTGTAATTTTGCTGGCTGTGCTGATGGACAGAAAGAAAAACTAAGCGTGATGCGGACGTAAAGCACCATCCAGTGCTTTTCAGCCGCAGTCTGCTTAATTCAAGTTTTTGTCCGCATAGTAATTTCTAATTCCGGGAGGTATTTTCTCACATGAAAAAAATTTTATTGGTATTAACCTGCATTGTAGCAATGGCTATGATGATTGTCGGCTGCGGCGGCAGCGACAAGAAGGATGCTGCAAAAGGCAACGACAAGAAAATCACCGTTGGCTTCTCCGTATCCACTCAAAACAATCCGTTCTTCGTTTCCCTGGCTAAAGGCGTAGAAGCTAAGGCTAAGGAGCTGGGCGTAACTGTAAAGGTTGTTGACGCTCAGAACGATCCTGCAAAGCAGGCTAATGATATTGCTGACCTGCTGCAGCAAAACATCAGCGTTCTGCTGGTTAACCCTGTTGACTCTGATGCAATTTCTACATCTGTAAAGGCTGCCAACAAGGCTAACATCCCTGTTATCTGCCTCGACCGCAGTGCTAATCAGGGTGATGTAGCATGCCTGGTTGCTTCCGATAACGTAAAAGGCGGCGAAATGGCTGCTGATTACATTATCAAAAAGCTGGGCGAAAAGGTTAAGGTTGCTGAGCTGGAGGGTATCCCCGGTGCCAGTGCTTCCCGTGAACGCGGCGAAGGCTTCCACAAGCTGGCTGACAGCAAGCTGACCGTTGTTGCTAAACAGACTGCTGAATTTGACCGCAGCAAGGGCCTGACTGTAGCAGAAAACATGCTGCAGGCTAACCCGGACATCAAAGCTATTTTCGCTCAGAACGACGAAATGGCTTTGGGTGCAATCGAAGCTGCTAAGAGTGCCGGCAAGCAAATCTTCATCGTTGGCTTTGACGGTACTGCTGACGGCGTAAAGGCTGTAGAAAGCGGCGCTATGAGCGCTACTATCGCTCAACAGCCGGAAATCATGGGCCAGCAAGGTCTGGAAGTAGCTGTTAAGGCTGCTAAAGGCGAAAAAGTAGAAGCTAAGATTTCTGCTCCGCTGAAGCTCATCGAAAAGAAATAATAGCCGCTGAATTTATATTAACCTGACAACTTGAAGCAATAATGCCTCTGCGCGTTCGCGTGGCGTGGGGGCATTTTGTTATGGTGAAAGCTAATAGTAACGATACATTTTTGTGAGTGGTATTTACAAAATTATCTCCAACTCTTGACAAACAGCGCTGCATTTTATATACTAACAGTTAAGCTAAGAAGAAGAGTAGTAATCTGCAACCACAGCGAGCCGTGACAGTGCAAGGCGGCAAAGGCAGATGAAGGCGCTTTGGAGCTGTAATAGTATATTGATTGAGGCGGGCTGCAGTTATTGCAGTCAAGCAGGGTGGAACCGCGGAGTTTGAGCTGTATGCACTCCGTCCCTGTAACATTTAAGTTACGGGGACGCGGGTGCTTTTTTGTTTTTCCAACAAAGCTGCTGCCATTGCCGTCTTTGTAACAAATATAGGAGGTAAAACATGGATTTTCAGACAATTATTTTGAAGCTGCAAAAATTCTGGGCAGGCCAAAACTGCATTATGGCACAGCCCTATGACATCGAAAAAGGTGCAGGCACAATGAACCCGTCTACCTTTTTACGCGTACTCGGACCTGAGCCCTGGCGTGTGGCTTATGTAGAGCCTTCCCGTCGCCCGGCAGACGGCCGTTACGGTGATAACCCGAATCGTCTGTTCCAACATCATCAGTTCCAGGTTATCGTAAAGCCCTCTCCGGAAAACATTCAGGAGCTGTACCTGCAGAGCCTGGCTGAGCTCGGCATTCATCAGGAGGAGCATGATATCCGCTTTGTAGAGGATAACTGGGAATCTCCGACTCTGGGTGCTTGGGGCCTTGGCTGGGAGGTTTGGCTGGATGGTATGGAAATCACCCAGTTCACCTACTTCCAACAGGTAGGCAGCATTGACGTTAAGCCTGTAACCGTTGAAATCACGTACGGCCTGGAGCGTCTGGCTATGTACATCCAGGGTGTAGAAAACGTATTCGATATCCAATGGGTTGGCGACATCACCTACGGTGACGTTTTCCACACCAACGAGGTAGAGCAATCCTTCTACAACTTCCAGGTAGCAGACACCGCGCTGCTGTTTGACCTGTTCGACAAATATGAAGCAGAAGCTAAGCGCGTTATTGAGCTTGGTTATATCCGTCCTGCTTATGACTACGTTCTGAAATGCTCCCATGCCTTCAACCTGCTGGATTCCCGCGGAGCAATCAGCGTAAGTGAACGTACTGCCTACATCGGCCGTGTACGTGCGATGGCCCGCCTGTGTGCAAAGGCTTATGTAGCACAACGTGAAGAAATGGGCTTCCCGCTGCTCAAGAAAGGGGAGAATAAATAATGGAAAAATTACTTTTTGAAATCGGTACAGAAGAGATTCCTGCGAAATTTATGCCTGCCATTCTGGTACAATTAAAGGATTTGGCAGAAAAGAAAATGACTGAGCTGCGTATTCCCTTCGAAGCAGTTAAAACCTATGGCACTCCCCGCCGTATGACCTTCATTGCCAGCGGCGTTGCCGAGGCTCAGGAGGACAGCACTGTTGAGGCTAAAGGTCCTTCCGCAAAAATCGCTTTCGTAAGCGGCGCTCCTTCCAAAGCAGCTATCGGCTTTGCTCGCGGCCAAGGCGTTGACGTAAAAGAGCTCGTTGTTCGCGATGATTATGTATATGCTGTTAAGCATCTGGCAGGCCAACCGGTTAAGGATTTGCTGCCGGGCCTGCTGACTGATATCCTCACCAGCCTGAACTTCCCGAAAAACATGCGTTGGGCAGATCATGAATTCAAATTTGTCCGTCCGATTCGTTGGCTGGTTGCACTGTTCGGCGATGAAGTTATCCCTGTTGAAATCACCGGCGTAAAATCCGGCAAATTCAGCCGCGGTCACCGCTTCCTGCGTCCTTCCGCTCTGGATAACGCTAAAGCTCATGAGTCCATCGGCGATGCTGCCAAGGCTCTGTTCGACACCGTAAAGAGCAAGGCTAAGAACGCTGTAGCTTCCGCTGCTATCGGCACCATCGGCGCTGTAGAAATCCCTGATGCTGATTCCTATGAAAAGGTTATGTATGACAACTATGTAATGGTTGACCAAGACGCTCGCCGTGAGCTGATTCGTCAACAGGTTACTGACCTGGCAATTGCCGAAGGCGGTCATGCAGAAATCAACGAGGACCTGCTGGAGGAAGTAAACTATCTGGTAGAATGGCCGACTGCTCTGTGCGGCAAATTCGAAGAGAAATTCCTTGCTCTGCCGAAGGAATGCATCATCACCCCGATGCGCGAGCATCAGCGTTACTTCCCGGTTCTGGCAGAGGACGGCTCCCTGCTGAACAAGTTCATCACCGTACGCAACGGCGGCAAGGAGCATCTGGAAATTGTTGCTCACGGTAATGAGCGCGTACTGCGTGCACGTCTGAGCGACGCTGAATTCTTCTTCAACGAAGACAGAAAACAAACTTTGGCTGACCGTCTGGAAAAACTCAAAACTGTTTCCTTCCAGGAAGGCCTGGGTAATATGAACGATAAGAGCAAACGTCTGGTACAGGCTGTTGATATGCTGGCTATGGCTATCAATGCCAAGGTTGATAAAGAAAAGCTGGAGCGCACCGCTCTGCTGTGCAAATGCGACCTGGTAACCGGCATGGTTATCGAATTCACCGAGCTGCAGGGCGTTATGGGCCGTGAATATGCTAAGCTCGACGGTGAAGCTCCTGAGGTTGCACTGGGTATTTACGAGCATTATCTGCCGCGCTTTGCCGGTGACGAGCTGCCGACTACCGATATCGGCCGTCTGACAGGTATTGCCGATAAGCTGGACAACATCTGCGCTACCTTCAGCCGCGGTCTGGCTCCGACCGGCTCTCAGGATCCGTACGCACTGCGCCGTCAGGCTCTGGGCATCATCAACATTTTGCTGGACGGCAACTACCATGTATCCCTGTACAAGGTTATCGCCGGCGCTCTGTACTTGCTGAACATTCCAGCAGAGGACACCAAAAAGCTCGTACCGCAGATTGCTGAGTTCATGAAACAGCGCCTGCGCAACATGCTGATGGATCAAGGCATCCGTTATGACGTAGTTGACGCAGTTCTGGCTGACCAGATGAACGACGATTTCACCGATCTTGTTGCCCGTGCTAAGGCTCTTAACAGCTTTGTTGCTTCCGCAGAGGCTCCAGCACTGATTCAGGCTGCAACCCGTGTTGCTAACCTGTGCAAGAAGATTGAAGAAGAATCCGCTATCAACCCGCAGCTCTTCGCTGTAGAGGCCGAAGGCGCTCTGCACAATGCTGCTATGGCATCCAGCAAGGAAGTGCTGGTTGCAGCAACCAAGTATGACTATGCTGCAGTTATGGCTGAAGCAGTTAAGCTGGTTGACCCGATCAACAAATTCTTCGAAGACGTTATGGTTATGGACGAGGACGTTCGCGTGAAGAACAACCGTCTGGCACTCTTGGCAGCAGTTAAGGATATTACCCATGCTGTAGGTGACCTGAGCGTTATCGTACAATAATAAAAACTAAGGAGATTAGTCTAATGGAACAATTTAATGCAGAAGCAAAAGCACTTGTAGAAATGCAGAACGAATACGTTTTGCTCACCAGCAAAAACCCCAGCGAAATGTGCCACGATGATTTCATCCGCGCAGAAGAGCTGAACGTACAGATTAAGGACGCAACCAAGGTTATGGCTGCGTTGGCAATCGAATTTGCCGGCTACAAAAAAGACGAAAAAGGCCTGTGGGTGGAAAAATAATTCTCTCGCTGTGCTTTTTAACAGCCTTTGGGGCTTAAGACCATAAGCCTCGCGTGATTGTTTTTGTAATTTAACCGGTCTCTGATATGCTATTACATATAGCTGTCGGAGGCCGGTTTTATTTTTTGCTTGAAATAAAAATAAGTGCCAGAGCTCCTGACCTGAAATTGAATCAGATCAAGACTCGAGCACTTATTAGAGCAATGTTTTGTTAGTGTAAGGCTTTAGCTGTTACAGCTTTGCTGCCCACAGCCCGTGCAGGTTGCAATATGCATATGCAGCGAGCGGAGCTGCATCACCGGCAAGAGCAAAAACAGCCTCCGGCTTGTCACCGGGCTTTAAGATATAGCGCTGGCCGCCATGAGTTGTCTGCAGATAAATCCATTGGATGTAGTGCTTTTCAATCATGGGATGCTCCACGCTACCTACAGCTACACGAACCGTGCTGCCATCAACAGTAATAACCGGCACATGCTTTTCCTGCGCTGCGTCTTCGGTGTTGGCAACAAGCTCCTGCATGGGCTTGCCGCAGCAGACAAGCTCGCCGCCGCCGTCCTGAATCAGGCCGACGATATTACCGCAAATACTGCATTTCAAAAATTTTACTGTCATTGTGCATCGCTCCTTTCGCAAAATAAAACCTTTATAGACCCGGAAACTCAATGTCCCTAACTTAATTATAGCTTATGTTATATGCAAAGTATATAGCTTTACAGAAAATGTTGCACACTTCTCACAATTACAGGAAAGATGCAAAGTGATATTTTGGCGTTATGTAGGCTGCGGAATTGATGTAAAGCATTATCTTAGCGTGCTGCTGTTTCTTTGCAGGCTATTTTTGTGATATAATTAGATATATATACAATAAAATCGAAAAGGTCAGGTGGAAATATATGAAGCAGATAATTCCTGTAAAACAGGGGGATAATATTACGTTAACTGTCAATGGTCTTGGCAGCAGCGGCGAGGGCGTTGGCAAGTACGAGGGCTTTACGGTCTTTGTCAAAGGTGCGCTGCCTGAGGAAGAGGTACGCGTAACTATTACGCTGGTGAAGAAAAGCTACGCTGTAGGTGCGCTGGAGGAGATTGTCAAAGCATCTGCCGAGCGTGTGGAGCCTGCGTGTCCGGTGTATAAGGAATGCGGCGGCTGTCAGCTGCAGCATTTGAGCTACAAGGGACAGCTGGAGTGCAAGCGTCAGCAGGTGCAGGATGCGCTCACCAGAATCGGACATCTTAATTTAGAAGCATTGCCGGTGTTGGGGGCGGCGGAGCCGTGGAGCTACCGCAACAAGATGCAGTTCCCGGCGGCAGCGGACGCCGAAGGCGTGCTGCATATAGGCTGTTATGCAACGGCAACACACAGCGTTGTAGATACGGATGCCTGCATGATTTCCAAGGAAGCGAACAATGCGATTATGAAAACGGTACGAACCTGGATGCAGCATTATAACATCAGCGCGTATGACGAAAAGACAGGCAAGGGACTCGTGCGCCATATTATGGGACGCGTGGGCGTGCACAGCGGCGAGGTAATGGCGGTTATCATTACCTCCGGCTATGACATTCCGCATCGCGGCGTGCTGATTGAATGGCTGAAACGCCATGTTCCGGGACTTGTGAGCGTGGTGCAGAACATCAACAAAAAACAGACGAATGTGGTCATGGGCAGTAAAACTCGTGTGCTGTACGGACCGGAATCGATTAAGGACAGCCTGGGAAGCCTTAGCTTTCATATTTCCGCACAGGCCTTCTTCCAGGTAAACAGCGAGCAGGCCGAAAAGCTGTATAACAAGGCGTTGGAGTTTGCGGCGCTGAGCGGTAAGGAAACCGTAGTGGACGTTTACTGTGGTACCGGTACGATTTCCCTGTATCTTGCGCGCCACGCCAAACAGGTTTATGGTATCGAGATTGTGGCGCCTGCGATTGAAAACGCCAAGAAAAACGCTGAGGAAAATAAATGCGCTAATGCGGAATTTATCTGCGGTGATGCTGCGGTAGAGCTGCCGAAGCTGTTGGCCGGCGGCGTGCGTCCTGACGTTGTGGTAGTGGATCCTCCGCGTGCGGGCTGCGAGCAGAAGGTGCTGGCGGCTATTGCCAAGGTACAGCCTGAGCGCGTTGTTTATGTTTCCTGCAATCCTGCATCCTTGGCACGTGATCTGGCGTTTATGGAGCAGCACGGGTATAAGGCGATTGTGGCGCAGCCGGTGGATATGTTCCCGATGACGAGCCATGTGGAAACTGTGGTGCTGCTAAACCGCATGAATACGGCATTTTAAGGGTTTCAGAGGGGCGAAAAACTGTAATTTGTGGCCCTCGTGTGGCCGAAAATTTTAGATGGCCACAATTTAATAGCAAAAAACAAAGCGCCCAGGCAACAGTAATTTGTTGTCTGGGCGCCTTTTTTGCTATTTATGAACCGCCTTTTCAAAGATTTCTACTGATTGATTTCTCAGGTAGTCAGTATTGTGGGTATATGTATTAAGCGTTGTTTCTATGTTGCAGTGTCCTAAACGCTCCTGCACGTCCTTTATATTGGCACCGTTCTCGATAAGCGTTGTAGCGTGTGTATGCCGCAGTGAATGGTAGTTGAAATTTATCTTCAGCTCATAGTGGATTGCACGGCTGCAATACTTCATGCTGTCCATACTCAGCAGCTGGCCGTTCTCCCTTACGTTTATCATATCCACGGACTCAAGAGGGCAGGGGACGCCGGCTTCAATTTCTATGAGCCGGTAAATGGTATCGCCTTTTTCGTCCTGCTCCGGCTTTTTGTAGATTTTTGTGTAGTATTCGTCATAGAAGGCTTTGTTGGCCATTTGCCGGTCATAAGCTTTTTTCAATGCAGCACAGAGTGTATCACCGATATTGATGATGCGGTTGGACTTGAAAGTTTTTGTGCTGTTGAAATACCAGGCGCTTTTCTCTTCCTTCTTCCCCTTCTTCTTCAGGACTTCCCTTACATCTGCGCCACAGTTGCGCTTAAGCAAAGCCTTGCTGATACTTATGGTCTTATTATCAAAATCGACATCATTCCAAGTAAGGCCGAAGCATTCGGAAATTCTTACGCCGGTGTAGTAGCCGATCATAAGCGGAATATAAAAATTAGAGCCTTCCGGAAAGCGCTCTAAAATCTGCGTAAACTGCTCCGGTGTAATGATGTACCGGGTTTCCTTCTTGGCTGCCGTATCTTTGGGGATTCTTACGTTATTGCATGGATTATACTGGATGTACTTCAACGGCTCAATAGCATAATCCAGCGCTGCAGAGAGCGTGGAGAATATACCGACGATGCTTGCCCTGCTGAGGCCACGCAGCTTCAGAGAATTTACGAATTCTTGAACGGCGGAAGGGGTGAGGGATTTTAACCGGTACATTCCTAGGCTGGGCTTCAGGTGATTTTCGATAGTATAAAGATAGCCAAGCTGTGTATTATATTTGAGGTTCATTTTGCAGTAAGTGTCAATCCAACTGTCCAGATAATCCGCAACGGAAATGCTGGAAAGATTGAAAGTCTGACCGCTTTCGTTGTATTCTGCCAGCGCCTTGGTTCCGGCTTCCACGGCTTCTTTTTTCGTTTTAAAGCCGGATTTGGAAACACGCTTACGCTTGCCATCGACGGAAGCAGCTTCGAAACGGTACTGCCATTTATCGCCGCGTTTTGTTACGTTTAATGTTGACATAAAAAATCAGCTCCTTTCATTTTTTGAGCAGAGCTGATATAATAAAAAAGTAATCAGCTCCTTGTGGTATTGGTGATGATTATTAAGTGGAGCGTGCTGGTAACACGTTCCGCGGGTCCCTCGGTGCTGGTAACACCGGGGGATTTTTTTGAGCAGTTAAAGTTGTTCTATTTTATCGTTATCAATATGCCAATTATCCGGAAACCCAAGTTCTTTTAAAACATTATTAACAGGGATTGTTTTTAGCTTATTGCTAAGAGTCTTGAAACGCTTTTTGAATGTGTTATGCATTATAGCGTATTCGTTCCTGCTAATGAAGCATTGAAGTGTTATGAAGGCTTCGTATGCGCTGCGCCTTTCGTCCTCCTTCTGGATATTATATTTTTCATGAAGTGGTGTCCAATACTTAGTGTTCTGGTGGCATCGGAAACCTAGTAAGCGATTATTATGCGCGCATATATTTCTTATATCATTGATATTTTCAAGAAAACTATTCAGCATTTCCGGTGGAAACGGGCTATAGTTATCAGGAATGTTTTGACCGATAAATTCAAGACAGTCTTTACAAATCTTGTTTTGCAAGGATTTTTTAGAGTGTTTTAATAAATAACGCAGCTCTCCGAACTCAATGTGGTTTACTAATACCCATATGGGAACATGTTTGTATTTCCTAAGATAATGATCAATACTGCTGTTTTTGTTAGATTTGTCCTTATTATGGGATAAAATTTTTCTTGAAAGGTTTGATATTGTTTTTGCGACTAACAACGTCTTGTCTTGCTCATAGCAGTTTATGTTTAAGTACGCATAAGGTTCATCCTTAAACATTTCAGCAAAACGATGTGCAAATATTGCTCTTAAATGCGTTTCTGCTTCTAAAATACCTAAAAGCAATACCTGCTTGAATTCACGTTCAAAGACATATAAGCTAGTAATTTCGTCAAAACTTGTTTGAGCAGTGTAATTATCTCCTTCTCTAGGAAAAAATCTGGCGTATCCATTGATAAGGTTATAGTAGTTTTGGCTTAAAAGATATTTTTTTGCACGTTCTTCATCGGGTATAATTAGCCCGCGCTGCTTTAAAAGTTCTATTTGTTCTTCAAGGGACTTAAATTCTTTCACAAAAAAAGACCTCCTCTGCATAACAGAGAAGGCCTTCTTCCGTACCGGTCCCCGTAGGGATACCGGCGCTTTTCCTATCTCTATTATACGCATTTAAAGTATGTATGTCAATGACAGGTATGGAAAAAAACTTGCTTTTTTGTCAGCATTGTGGTACTATATATGGCTTAAGTATCTAAAACCACAATATATAGTGTTTGCATCAAGCAAACCGTCAGCATCCAGCTGGCGGTATTTTTTATTATAGGCTAGAATGGGATAATCGTGTCATCATAGAGAGTATTTTTTTCAATTTTCCAATCGTTAAGTATTCCATCTGCATAAAACGAACTTTCTCCGCCACAATACGGACAATATCTAGCGTTTCCGGGCAAAGGCTTATTACAAGCATCTTTAAATCCAACTAGGTCACCATATTCGTCATACTGTCTTTTCCCTACGCATTTATTAATAAGATAAAAGCCACAAATCATGCAGTGGTCGCCGTCAGGCATAATTTCTTCGTTCTCACATTGGGGACAAGTATAGGCTTTGCTATTTTCGTCGACTAAAATACCAGAATATTTCATAATATTTTCCTCCGTGTTCTTCCAAATCAAGTTATGCGCCCCGCAGATAGGGCAGTATTTGGCATCTCTGTCTATAAAAGATGTCTTGCATTCTGGACAAAATTTTTTATAAATATGATTATAAAAGGTATAATATAACTCTCGTTCATAATGTTGAAAGAGATATAATCTGGGAGAAAAGGTTCTAAGGTAATTACTACGGTAGCTTGAAGCTTGACTGGATAATTGACAATGCATACCCACGTCATTTTTGTTCGTCCAGCCTGCTGCAATCATGACAACAGTAGGAACAAGTAGTTCAGCGGCAAAGGCGTCTGCTTCTTTATCTAATACAGAATACTCAGAATCACTGATGTTAGATCTTAAAAGCTTAGATTGTTCAAAATCTACAAGATGATTTAATATAATGTGTCCAAACTCGTGAGCAAGCGTCCAATTGATTCTGGTTTTTGGCTTTCTGGTGTCGTTAAACAGAATAGCATATTTTTTGTTAGAAAATTTTGAGGTATTTAAAATTGAAACACCGTCTGAGGATTGAAATTCTAAGCATATATCATTTATAGATGTATTGCTTTTTAAAGCTAGTTTAGAATATGTTTTCAATGAAATTATCCCGGCTTTTTTTATTAAACCTATTATATCAATGGGAAGATTATTTATATGGTGCTCAACTAAATACTTTCGTGCTTGTTCTTTAGCCCAATCATATCTAGGTACTTCCGGAATTGAATTCATACATCGTCCTCGTCATCAGCCAATACTAGTTCAATCATTTTGCGTAGTTTTCGTTCTTTAGCTGGATTATCTCCTATTTTTCGACGTGCTAGCATCCTTATATCTGGATCGTCAAAAATAGGTGTTAATTCATTATCTATAGGACCATGAACTATACTATTTCTTGCAGCGTTTAACGCAGAATTATCTTCTACTAAATCAGATTTAGTAACGCCAAAATAATTAGCCATAATTTCTATCTTATCTATACGTGGATACGTTTTGGCATTTATCCAATCTGAAAAGGTGCTTTCACGAAAGCCTAAATCTCGACATAGTTCTTTTTGTGATTTACCGGAAACAGTTAATAAGTTTCTTATGTTCAATGCCATAGTTTGTTTGTTACCTAAATTGCTCATATTAACACTCCTTTTCTTTCGTATATTATACGGCAAAAACGGAAAAAATACAAGTAAAAGGAAAAAAATTCGGAAAAACCGTTGACAATACGGTAAAACCGAATTATAATAAATGCATAGCAAAAGTATGGAGGTGATAAAAATGATAGAAATTACTCTCAAAGCAGCAAGAATAAACAAAGGCTTAACGCAAGATGAAGCTGGTAAACTCATTGGAGTTAGTGCAGATGTGATTTCTAATTGGGAAAGACAGATTTCTTTCCCTGATGTAGTACAACTGAAGAAGATTGAGCAGGTATATGGCGTTGACTACCAACATCTTATTTTTTTGCCCAGCGAATTCGGTTTAACCGTACAAGATTGAGGAGGTTAAGTATGAACAACATTAAGATTTTTGAAAACACGGAATTCGGTTCGATTCGCACTGTCGATGTAAATAATGAACCTTGGTTTGTTGGCAAGGATGTTTGTGAAGCATTGCGGTACAGTAACTCCCGCAAAGCTCTTGCCGACCATGTAAAGGAAAATCATAAGGGGGTAACGTTTTGTGACACCCCTGGCGGTAAACAACAGATTACTATTATCGACGAAGCCGGACTTTACAGTTTGGTAATGAGAGCTAAAACCGAAAAAGCTGAGGCTTTTCAAGAATGGGTGACCGGCGAGGTGCTTCCGGCAATTAGAAAACACGGCGGCTATCTGACGCCAGATAAAATCGAGCAGGCGCTAACTGACCCGGACACGATCATAAAGCTGGCGACAACTTTAAAAGAGGAAAGAGCAGCTCGCCAACAGGCGGAAGCCAACTTGCAGGCAGCGAAACCGAAGGTGCTCTTTGCAGATGCGGTGAGCGCGTCGGACAGCACGATTCTGATTGGTGACCTTGCGAAGATTCTGAAGCAGAACGGCCATAACACCGGCCAGAATCGCCTATTCCAATGGATGCGTGAAAACGGCTATCTTGTTAGACGTCAAGGTGCTGACTACAACAGCCCTACGCAGCGAGCTATGGAAATGGGATTATTTGCGGTGAAAGAAAACACTGTTGTTTGTCCCGACGGACACATCAAGGTCAACAAAACAACCAAGGTTACCGGCAAAGGCCAGCAGTATTTTATCAACAAGTTTTGCGGGGCGTGAGGATGAAGGGAGGGGGAGTTATGGATAATAAAAAAATAACCGTGTGTCCGTTTTGCGGACGCACGGCGATAAGCGGACCAATTGACCTGGAACAAGCATTTAAAAAGCTTTGGGTGTATTGCCTGAGCATAAATGTATTAAGCATTATAGCTGTCATGGTTTCTTGGGCTTTAATTGGAGTACAAGAAGCTTCCATAGTGGCTGCTGCCAATATGATGATGATTTCTGCAAGCTATTTCTGGTTTCGTTGGTTGCTGAAACGTAATGCTTGAAGAAATCAGAGAAGGTGAGGTGGGGCGATGGAGATTACGAAAAATTTGCAAACCATTGAAAGAAGCTTAAAGGCAATTAAAGAAGCCGAATTTAGGATCAACAAACTTTGGGGAAAAACATCTTCAGATAAACTTGATAACTCACTATACATAATTGAAAGTTCGAAAATACGGGAAGAAATAAAAAAAGCCTTGGCTGCTGTTGATGCAATCAAGGCCGAAGAATTTAAATTTTTAAATGAAAATATTTTACCGCTACTTTGTGAGCAGATAGGTACCGATGACCTGCAAAAGTGAACCGTACATAGTTTGATAGTTTTCCAGATGTTCTTTAGCGGACGAAAGCAGACCTTTTTCTAACGGAGAACCGATTTCCATCCGCTTAAAAAGAGGTGAAAGCTCTTCTTGAATTTTTTGCAGGTCTTGCTTGTCGCTAATGGTGGCTTGTAGTATAGCTTGAAAATCAGCGATAGACAAACCTTGATTGATAGTATTTCCTGTAATGTTCTGACCAACGATACCGGAAACGTTGCTATTGACAATGATGTTTGCGGCCGGCTGCACAGTGGAAATTTTCTCAATAGCCTTTATACCTTTAGAAGTGATTTTAACACTAACAGGAACGCCTTTATATTCAGCGTATGGCTTAACAAAATTTTCTTGTTTCAAATAGTTTACAGAAGCAAGAAATGATGTTCTGTCATTAGGGCTCATAGCTTCCAGCTTATCTTCGCTGACATTGTAGGAATCATATCCTTCTGAAAGGCCATCATAAATGTATTTTAATAAATCCATTGCGTCATTATGTATATTCACATTATTTCACCTCCTGTCTGTAGCTTAATTATAGCATGGACGCGGAGAAGTGAGGAAAGAAGGGAGGGTGAGATTATGGCAAGTATAGAGCTTTTGACTGTTGCGGAAGTAAGCAAGCTTCTGAAATGCAATGTTGATTACGTTTACAAGCTCAACAAATCCGGTCTGCTGAGATTCATGAAGCTTGGCAACCTTAAATGCCGCCGGGAATCTTTGGAAGAGTTCCTCAGCACATATGACGGCAAGGATGTGACTGATCCGTTTAACGTGAAGGAGTTGTAGACATGAAAAAAATTTTATTTGTCCTGCTGGCAGCCTGCTGCGTTTGGGCTGCATGGGACTACACCCGCCCTGTTGACCGCTATGTGGTCAAGGCTACCGCAGGCGAAGGGGATACCCTTTGGCACCTGGTGGGCGATACAATGCAACGCGAAGGCGATTGCAGAGATATTCGCGAGGTCATCTTTTACGCCAAACAGATTAGTAATCTTACCAGCGACCTTCAGCCGGGGGACATCGTGCTCATTCCCATTGAGGTGCGCAGATGAACGAAAGAGATTATGACGGCCTGACAATGGACTACTTCCAAAATCAGCTGCTTGCAAAAGGCATCACCAAAGAAATGTTTAACATGGACCAGTTCGCCGGACTTACCACCCGGGAGCTGCAGAACATCGTGAACAACGTAAGTTTAAAGGAGGCATAGCATGAAACTGTTTGATATAGACGAAAGGCTGGCGGCTTGCGTCAAGTTGGACGAAAGCCGTGTTGTAGATACCGAAAGCGGCGAAATCATCGACCTTGAAGCAATCGCAGCTCTTGAAATGGAGCGCGACAAGAAGATTGAGAACCTGGGTTGCTGGTATAAAAACCTGTTGGCGGACGCAGAAGCGTTGAAAGCGCAGAAGAACGCTTTTGCAGAACGTGAAAAGGCAACCAGGACCAAAGCGGAAAGCCTTAGAGGTTTTCTGGGCCGTTACCTGAACGGCAAAAAGTTTGAGACTGCGAAAGTGGCCATGAGCTTCCGCAAAAGCGAAGCGGTAGAGTTTGATGCAAAGTGCATCGGCGATGTTCCGGAAGAATTCCTTAAATTCAAAGATCCGGAACTGGACAAGGTTGCAGTCAAAAAGGCTATCAAGGCCGGTGAAACTGTACCGGGCTGCGAACTGGTACAGCGCCAGAACCTGCAGATTAAATAAGGCGGTCAATCATGGATAACATGCAAATCTATAATCAGCTTACTACACCGCCTGCCGAAGCCATCAAACCCATACAGGGCGGCAACTTAAAAGGCAAAAGCGACATTAATCCGCAATGGAAGATTGAAGCCATGACTTCGGTTTTCGGACCGTGCGGTATTGGCTGGAAGTTTAACATCGCCGATGAAAAGACGTTCCAGTGCGGTGACGGACAGATTTTATTGTTCCTGACTGTTGCGCTTATGTATCACTATGGAGAAGGCTGGAGTGAACCGGTTTACGGCTGCGGCGGTGACTTCATCGTAGAGAAAAACAAAAACGGGCTTGTTCCTAATGACGAAGCCTATAAAATGTGCCTTACTGACGCGCTGGGCAACGCTATGAAGTGCATCGGCGTTGCTGCTGATGTGTATCGTGGCTTTTGGGACAGCAAGTATGGAGAAAACCGCAGAACCGAGGCACAGGCAGCCGTCCAGCCGAAGGACGTGAAGCGCAATGAAAAAGTAACCAGCTATCAGCTGGGGCAGCTGCAGACGTTGGCAAAACAAAAAGGCGTTGCTGTAGACAGCATTGTGCAAGGCTATAAGCTCAGTAAGCTGCAAGACATCACTGCAGCACAATGGGCGCAAAGCATGAACAGCCTTAGAAAGCGGGCGGATGTATTAGAAAGAGCATACTGCAGGACAGAAAAGAGTGCTTCTGCTGCGGTACTACGTTGAACCTGGAACGCCACCATGTAATCCATGGTACGGCGGGGCGGAAGATAGCAGACCGCTTAGGGCTTACTATCTGGCTGTGCGCTGAGCATCATCGGGGGGGCATACAGCCCCCACCAGCGCCATGACGTAGACCTGCGCTATAAGCGGTTCGCACAATCGTGCTACATGGACCGGTACGGCACCAAAAGCGGTTATGCTTTGTGGATGGCGGAAGTTGGCAAGAACTATTTGTAAGGGGGTGAAGCTTTGAAAAGTCAAGATTATGCTAAAATCAAAACCTATTACCACGGAGCTTTGAGCTTTGCTTACCGTTGCTCTTACTGCATGCACAGCAACGACGGCACGCCGGGAAAAATTTGCAAGGGATGCGGCAGAATTTTGCTCGGAAAGAGAAATGACGATGAAAGCGCAGATTAAACATATAGCTGACGTAGCCTGTATGGGCGCTACAGTAGAGTTTACGGTGGTGCTTGATAGTTTGTATAGGCAAGACGTTTTTGAAGTGCTGAACGCAATGTACAGCGACAAAAAGGCATATACGATAACCATTGAGCGGCTGAAACGCAAGCGCAGCCTGAACGCCAATAACTACATGTGGCAGCTGTGCCAGAAGATAGCCGAAAAGGTTGGAGCTACTAAGGAAACGGTATACCGCAAAAACATCCGCGAGGTAGGCAGCTTTGAAACAGTGGAGCTTATCAGCGCGGGTGCGGCGCGGTTTATCCGCAGCTGGGAGGATAACGGCCTTGGCTGGGTGGCGGAACCTATGAGTGAACGCGGCGGTTATACGACTGTGATTGCCTATTATGGCAGCAGTTCGTATGATACTGCCGAAATGTCCAGGCTGGTTGAAGCTGTTGTTGAGGAAGCCAAGGCCTTGGGCGTTGAAACTATGACACCTTTAGAACTTGACCGCCTGAAAGCGGCATGGAAAGGGAGCTGATAAAGTGGCGGACGTGAAATGGATAAAGATTGCTGTTGATATGTTTGACAACCGCAAGATTAAACAGATTGGCAGCATGCCGGAGGGTGACAGCCTTCTGCTGATGTGGGTGCAGCTGCTCTGCCTTGCCGGTAATGTCAATGATGGCGGCTTTATCTATCTGACAAAGGAAATCCCATATACGGACGAAATGCTGGCCACGCAGTTTAACAAGCCTATATCAACTGTAAGGCTTGCGCTGAAGACCTTTGAACAGTTTGGCATGATAGAGATTATCAACAACATGATTTTTCTGTCAAGCTGGGAGAAGTACCAGAGCATAGACAGGCTGACAGAAATCAGAGAGCAGACGCGGGCAAGGGTGGCGAAGCACCGGGAAAAGCAAAAGCTGCTTGCAGCGGGACAGCTTGACGGTGAAAGTAACGTTACATGTAACGTTACAGTAACGCAAGGTAACGCACTAGAAGAAGATATAGATAAAGATATAGATAAAGATAAGAATAAGAGTATATCTAAAAAATCCCCCCGCCATAAACACGGCGAATATCAAAACGTGCTGCTGTCTGATGATGATCTGGAGAAGCTGAAGGCTGAATTCCCTGCTGATTGGGACCAGCGTATACAGCGCCTGTCTGAATATATGGCTTCCAGTGGCAAGAGCTATAAAAACCACCTTGCTACTATCCGTAATTGGGCAAGGCGTGATAAGCCGGCTGCCAAGACTGCAGGCGGCGAAGATATGACTGATCTGGATAAATACTTTTAAGAAGGTGAGTACATGGAAAACATAACTGAGGTTTTAATGGAATCTGTTGCGAAGGCGGAAAAAATGATTGCAGCAGAAGAACCAGCGCCGGGTGATTACAGAAAAGATGGTTTGCTTTACTGTGGCAAGTGCCATACGCCGAAAGAATTCCGCGGCAGCTTCCTGGGCATGGTCAAGGTGGTGCCGTGCCTCTGCCGGTGCAGATCCGAAAAATTGGCGGCAGAAGAACAGCAGCGCAAAGCTGAAAAGCGGCAGGAGCGCATCAAACAGCACCGCAGGGCAAGTTTCCTTGAAAGCGATATGCAGCATTGGAACTTTGCGGCTGATGACGGTGCGGACCCGCACATAATGAGAGCTGCTAAAAACTACGTTGGCAACTTTACGCAGTTCCGGGAGCGGGGCAAAGGCCTGCTGCTGTATGGTGGTGTGGGAACCGGCAAGACCTTTGCTGCTGCCTGCATCGCCAATGCTCTGATTGACTCCGGCAGAACCTGCCTGATGACCAACTTTGCGCGGGTGCTCAATACATTGTGGAGCATCGAGGAAAAGCAAGCCTATATCGACAGCTTCAATCAGTTTGACCTGTTGGTTCTGGATGATTTGGGAGCCGAACGCCGGAGCGAATACGCTCAGGAGCAGGTATTCAACGTGATTGATGCGCGGTATAGAGCAAAGCTGCCGATGATCATCACAACCAACCTGAGCATCGACGAAATCAAAAAGCCCGACAGCATCGGCAACAGCCGTATCTATGACAGAGTGCTGGAGATGTGCCATCCGGTAGAAGTAACTGGCAAGAGCCGTCGCCGCCAGAAGGTAGCAGCTGATTTCAGAAGCATGAATGAGCTTCTGGGGCTGTAGGGAGGCAGAAAAATGCGGAAAGATTGAAATTCATATGTCGGGCGTAAGTTTGACATGCTTACTGTTGGGGGGGTTATAGCTCCGGCGATGGCGCAAAAGATGCTGAATTTATCTTATAAGCAAACGCATTTCGTCTGCGTGTGTGATTGCGGTGCGGTAAGATATGCTACTGCCGTAGCTGTTGAGCGTGGATATATAACCAGCTGTGGCAGCGATGAATGCAAAAACAAGATTAAGAAAAGCAAACGTGCCGCTACCAGAGCAAAAGTCAAAATCGCTGATAAAAAGCCTTTACTGCCGTTGCTGAAGCCTGAAGAAGAGTGGTCATACAAAGAGGAACGGCAGGTACCGGCGATTATTGAACGGCTGAAACCAAAGTGGTTCTGTAAACGCCCTGTTACAGATTGCGCTATCAACCAATTTTGCCATATGTGCTGCAAAGAGTGCGACCGCAGCTGCCACCATGACGTATGCAGCAACTGTCCAGAGAAATGCGGAAACAGCAGATTGAGGTAGATATCATGGAGTGGAATGAAGAATTAGAGAAAAAACTGCAACGCCGTGGCGAAATCTGGCATGCGGAAAAACTTGCATCACGTCTTATATTCGACGGCCGCCGTGCTCTTGAACACTATACTGCAGATGAAATGCGTGCGAAATTTGAGCCTATAGCAAAGCAGTACAGAAAGAGCGGGCGTATGTGCCTGGCATCTGATGCCTTGGTGATGTACTGCAAGGAGCAGGGCTATAAATGGGAGTGGTACCCACCTAGTCCGTTGGGAGAGTATTGGTTCGTGCTACCGAAAGAGGAATTGTTTTAGGAGGTGCAATAATGGCTAAAAAAAGAAGAAGCCTTGAAGAACAGATTGAGCATGCGGAAGCAATGCTGCTGTTAGCATTTGAAATCTGGGAGTATATTCGTAATAAAGGCTGCCACGACCCTTTTTACCCAGACGGTGAAAACATGAATCTTGAACGTCAGCATATTATGTCCTACAAAGAAGAATTGGAGAACTTGTGTAAAGACAGAGAGCTGCCAGATGCATATTACATTCCAACGCCTGAAAAGGTTGACACCAACTACATGGCCCCGCACGGTGTTCACTACGAGCGCCGGATGAAGGGTGGTATGGCTGATATGTATCCTCTTACATACAAAGTGCCGGAAGAAATTGAGAATCAGCAGGAATTGTTTTAGGAGGTGAGCAGATGAAACGTAAATGCCAAGTGTGCGGGCAGGAGAACGGCAGCTGCAACCGCTACTACTTTAATCCTGCTGAAATTATCACCATCTGCCCTGCGTGCCTTGCGTTCAGCAGTGATGATAAAGCAAAGATTGCACGGCGGGCGCATAAAGACGGCAAGCTGGTAAAGGAAGAAGGGGCAAAGAAAAGATGGTAGGCAAATCACCCTGCAGAGGATGCGAAGTAAGAAGAATAGGCTGCCATGCTATCTGCAATGCATTTAGCGAATGGAAAACCGAGCAATACAAATTGCTGGAAGCAAAGCGGCAGGCTAACTTGAAAAATTTAGCGACAGCCGGAACTGCCGCAAGCCATGAGAAATGGATAAGGGGGCATAAATAATGACTGACAATGTAAACCATCCCAAGCACTATACCCAAGGCGGTGTTGAGTGCATCGACGCACTGGCGGCGGCCACAATCAACCTGCAAGGCCTTGATGCTGTTTGTACGGCGAACGCTATTAAATATTTGTGGCGGTGGAAGGGTAAAAACGGCGTAGAGGATTTGAAAAAAGCACGCTGGTATATTGATAGACTGATTAAACATTATGAAAAAGAAGGTGCTGGCTATGCTTGATATTTACGAACTTGTTACCTGTACGCTGTTTAGTGTTGGCGTTATGGCGGTAGCAATTGGCTTATTAAGGGGGTGGAAATAATGCAAGTATGGTGTATTGAACATGATAAATACGCTGGCAGGGGCACAGCTTATTACAAAGTTTTGATTAACCCCACGGATCACCAGCTTGGCATATTGAGAGTTAGGGCAATGATTAACCCGGAACTTAATTACTGGGCTACACGGTTAGACGAAACTTGTCCCGATGTGGAAATCGAAACAATGTTGAAGCAGAAGAAATTTCGCAAAGAGCCATATTTTACAGAAGTGTAGGTGCTTGTAATGGATATGCCAATTATTGAATTTATCGGCTATACAGTAGCAACAATTTGTATAGTGGTAGCTGTTGTGTTGGCATTGGGAAGTATTTTGAAGGGAGATTAAAAATGAGTATGAAAATTAAGGCTACAACCCTATGTTACAAATTTATCAATGCCAGCCCGGAAGCGCAGCTGGAAAAAATCCGCGAGGAATTAGAAGAAGCTGCGGAAGCATGGGCAACTTATTCCGCTGATAAGACAAGAGCAAATTTACTGCATTTGCTCATGGAATTAACCGACGTAAAGGCGTGTGTAAATACTGCTATGGCTCAAATTCATAAAACTGTTGACGTAGAAAACGATAAACGCCGTGCCAAGAACGCTGCTGGCGAAGGTAAATATACTGCTTTAATTGACTTTAGAATTGTCAAATACTACGCAAAAGAAGCGGTAATTGAAAAGAATTTGCGCCGTGGCTATTACATTGAAGATGGGGAGGAAGAACATGAATAAAATAATTTTGTTAGGCCGTTTGACCAAAGATCCCGAAATCAGATATACCACGAGTGGTGCCTGCGTAGCACAGTTTACGCTGGCTGTTGACCGCCCCTACACTAAAGACGGCAGCCGTGAAGCGGATTTTATCCCTTGCGTAACGTGGGGAAAGACGTCAGAAACAATCGGCAACTACGTGCATAAGGGACAACGTCTGTTGGTGGAAGGTCGCCTGCAAATCCGCAGCTATGATGCCAAAGACGGCAGCAAGCGCTGGGTAACTGAAGTAATCGTCAACCATGCCGAATTCATCGAACGTAAGGAGCAGCAGGCAGTGCAGCAGCCGGCACCGCAGAGCATGGAAAGTTTTGGCCAGATGGTGCCGTTTGATGAAGAGATTCCGTTTTAGGGGGTGTGCAGCATGGGAACTAGCACAGGTGAAATTTGTGTGTGGTGCGATAAAGAAAAGGCTGTGTCGAGCATTTTCGACAACGGTCGACCCGTTTACTGTGAAAAATGCCAGCGTGAGCTGTTAAAAGAATTTGGCACGCCGGAAGCGTTGGCTGAATGGGAAAGGACGCACAAGCAGCAATGAAATACCATAACAAAAAAGTTGAATGTGATGGCATCATCTTTGACAGCATAAAAGAAAAAAATTATTATTGCGAACTGAAAGTGTTGCGCATGGCGGGCGAGGTTATAGAATTTGAACGTCAGGTAACGTTCGAGTTGCAGCCTAAATTCAAACATGCCGGCAAAACTGAAAGAGCAATAAAGTACATTGCTGATTTTGTTGTCAAATATAAAGATGGGCGCACAGTAGTGGTTGACACTAAGGGTTTTAAAACAAAGGACTATTTGCTGAAGCGGAAAATGCTGCTGTATAAGTATCCGGACATGATTTTTGAAGAAGTCTGACGTTAAGGGACGCAAAATGAGCCTAAAAAGAAAATTTAAAAGAAATCATTTTTCTGTAAATAATCTTCCCAACGAACGTAGTTGTGGCGTTTGTCATGGGAAGATGGAGCTAAAAAAAGTCGGTGAAGAATTTAGGTATATTTGCGGGTGTGGACGTGAAAAGAGGGTGAAAAATTGATAACAAAATATGATCTGCGTAAATGCAAGCATCTGAAAATGGAAATAATGGATTTGCAGGACCAGGTGAACGAGCTTACCAACATGATGACATCGCCAAGAATTTCGCAATTAACAGGTATGCCCGGTGGCGGCAATAGCGGGCGTGACAATGTAACCAATGCCATTGCCAAGGCTGATAAACTGCGCAGTCTGTATTACGAAAAGTTTGGCGCGCTGGTAGGTTTGCAGATGGATATTGAAAAGGCCATTGAAATGCTGCCTGCTGAAGACCAGATGATGCTGAGAATGTATTATTTCAGCAACTACACGTGGGAAGAAGTGGCTGTACGCATGGGAATCAATTGGCGCAGCGTGCACCGCCGCCATGCAGCCATCTTGGAAAGGCTGGCGCATGATGAAGAAGAAAAGAAAGAAACTGAACCTGAAAATCAATGACTGCTGCGGCATGCAGCCAAGGTGTGCATTTAATAAGCAAGTTGTTTTAGGGATTTACTGCCCCCTGCTGTAAAAGATTTGAGCTGGTGAGGGACGGAGAATTTTTCCTTGAAATAGTTAAGAGATGGAATAAAAAATTGTAAAAAAATATGTTGTGACATTGTTTGACAGTATCCGCTGATGATATAATTATAATAAGCGGAGAAGAAAACAAGAGACGCAAGGGAGCAAGGCCCTGCTGCTGTAATGGCGGTGGGGCTTTTACTATGCCTTGGTAAGGGAGGTGGCACAGTGATGACGAAAAATGAAATATTTTTAACAATAGCTGCTGCGCTTGCCTTTGCCGGTGGTTTCGTTCTGCGCGGCGTTCTGCATACCTGCCCGGTGGCTGACACAAAAGTTGTTACCCAGGTCGAATACCGGGACAAGGTAAAAACTGAGATTGCCTATGTGCCTAAAGAAACAGTTATCTATACAGCTGCAGACGGCAGCACTAAAAGCGAACCGGAGAAAACAGACATTGACGTGAAGCTCAATAAGCCTGTGCTGAATGTTAAGGTCAATGACAAGGCCTTAACTGTGACTAAAGCAGAGAATGAACAGTACCTGTTTGACAAGAACAAACTGACGTTGACGCAGACCAGCAGCACGGATCTAAATATAAAGATACCGGCAGTTGATAAAACGCGGCGTTGGGGCATTGGTGCCGGTGTTTCTAAAGACGGTGCTGTGGGAGTTATTAGCTTCCCGATGAAAGGCAATGTTGGCGGTTGGGTAGCCGGCAGAGCTGATAATGTCATGGGTGGCGTTATGGTAAGATTTTAAAGATACCCGGGTGCAGGGGCAAGGTTCCCGAATGGGAGTAGATGCAAGTTGCGAATAGGACACATTGCAAATATTCGTAGCGCAGCTGTGCAGCTGGCGTCAAGAATTCCTTCACCCCCTGCTTTTATATGCGTAGGTGAGCCGAGTAGCGAAGGCAGCGGACTGTAAATCCGTGACGTAAGATACAACGCTGGTGCAATTCCAGCCCTACGCACCACATAAAGAACAACGAAAAGCCTGCGGGCGAAGTAGTGAGGGGCAGAAGCTGCGGTGACTGCCTTTTAATTTTAAACTATATGCTGGTGTGATACTTGACCACGTAAAAGCACAGGTTGCACTAGGTTAGCACTGTTGTAATATCGTGGGAAATTCCTTAATTGGTGGATAAAGCAGAATCAAGCGCCGCAGCCAGCAAAATATTTTCTGCCTTTGCCGGGCGTGGGTTTTTGTAAATTTTTACCACGCCGGAATAGAACACCTTCTTTCCGGACGCAAGGACACCGCACTGCAATGCGGCGCGTCCGGCAAGGGTAGAAGAATTCGAGGTATATCATGGAGCACAGTAAAAAGTATAGGCTGATGGCTAATAAGCTGATACGCACTTTGCCGGAATTCGCTGATATAAAGGCTGCTAAAGTAAAAATAGCCTACTTATCCAGCCTGGAAGAGAAGAAGCGCAATAAGCGGACGATATTTGCGGACTGCAACTTAGTGAGCGACCGCTACAGCTGGTGCTGCCCCTATGATTTTTTTATTGTGGTCTATGAACCGAATGTAGTTGGCTTTAGCGAAAAGCAGCTGGAAACATTGCTGAGGCATGAGCTGCATCATGTTGGCATTGATTTTGAGAAAGACGAAACAGGCTTCTACGTTATACCGCATGATGTGGAAGAATTTTGGGATATTATTGATGATGTGGGATTAAGGTGGTGTGAGATGAATGCCTACAAAGAAACAACTGGCTAACTTGGTGCCGATTAATAAACGAACAAAGAGCGAGCAAAGAGAATTGAGGCAAAAAGGTGGAAAAGCATCCGGTGAAGCACGCCGCCGCTTGAAGTCGTTCCGCGAGCTGGATGCTGACTGTACAACGGACGATGAGCGCAAGGAGATGCTGGACGCGCTGAAGCTGAAGGCTAAGCGTGGCAACATCAAAGCTTTTGAAATTTATCGCGATACTGTAGGCCTGAAGCCTAAAGAAAACGTGGAAATCTCCGGTGAGCTCGCTAATCCGTTCGCAGGGCTGACGGATGCAGAACTGAAAAAGCTGGCTGGTATGGATGGATAAGCAGCTTATAACATTGGGAGCAAAGATAGAACTTGCAAGACGCAGGTTCTTTTTTTACGCCCAGCTGAAGAACCCGGACTTCTACCGGAGCGACCGCAAGTACCTGCAGGAGCTGTGTGATACCTTGCAATGGTTCCTGACTTCTGACAAGAAAATCCTTGTGCTGAACATGCCTCCGCGTCATGGCAAGAGCTATACGGCCAGCAACTTCGTGGAATGGGCGCTGGGCAGGGACAATACCTTGCAGGTTATGATTGGTTCTTATAATGAAACTCTGTCGACGCGCTTCAGTAAGAACGTGCGTGACAGCATCAGTGAGGCCAAGGCGAATATTTATAAGCCGGTCTACAGTGATGTATTCCCCGCCACCAAAATTAAGCGTGGTGACGGTGCTATGAACCTGTGGAGCCTTGAAGGGCAGCAGACAAGCTACCTTGCTACATCGCCAACCGGTACGGCAACGGGCTTCGGCTGCAGGCTGATGATCATAGACGATTTAATCAAGAACGCGGAAGAAGCCTACAACGAAAATGTCAAGGAAAAGCATTGGGACTGGTTCACCAATACCATGCTGTCACGTGGCGAGGGCAATTATAAAATCATCGTCATAATGACGCGTTGGGCTAGTGATGATTTGGCAGGCAAGGTGCTGGAATATTATCCGGCAGAAAAAATCGTGCATATCAACATGAAGGCAGTGCAGGATGACGGCAGCATGCTGTGTGATGGCGTGCTGGATGCTGAAAGCTGCATGGAGAAGAAGCAGCTTATGGGGCTTGATATATGGAGTGCCAACTATCAGCAGGAGCCGATAGACATCAAAGGCAGGCTGTACACGAAATTCAAGACCTACGATGGCGCGCTTCCTGCCTTCAAGCAGATTCGGGCTTACACGGATACAGCTGATACCGGCGCCGATTACCTTTGCTGCATTATCTATGGGCGCACGTTCGCGGATGAGGCGTATGTATTGGATGTACTTTATAGCAAGGCTCCCATGGAAGATACTGAACCGGCAACGGCGAGGGCGTTGGAACGCAACGGCACGAATGTGGCACGCTTTGAAAGCAACAACGGCGGCCGAGGATTTGCCAGGAACGTGAAGAGGCTGCTGCATAACAACCATACAACCATTGAAACCTTTACGCAGCACAAGAACAAGGCTGCAAGAATCTTGTCTAATGCTACATGGTGCATGGAACATATTTATTTCCCAAGCGATTGGAAGAACCGTTGGCCGGAGTTTTATGCAGCACTGAGTAAGTACCAGAAGGAAGGCAAAAACGCGCACGATGATGCTCCGGATGCTTTGACAGGTGTATGTGAGGATATTGTGGAGGTGGCAAGGCCTAAACCGATGCGTGTCAACTATTAAGAGAGGTGAGAAAATGCGTAATGATAAACATGGACTATACAAAATGCTGGAAGATGGCTATGAAGGTTGCGGAGGCTTTCTTGACGGTAGCTATTTAACCCAGCACCCCCGCGAGGATGCAAGAAAGTACGATATGAGGCGAGAGCTGGCGTACTACCTTAACTATCTCGCGCCCTGCGTTAATGCTCATGTAGCGCCAATCTTCAAAACGTTGGCTGTGCGTGACTGGAGCGGCGCAGGCTCGGAGCTGTGGGAAACCTTCAGCAAGGATGTTGACTTCTTGGGCACCAGCATCCAGAACCTTATGAAGCAGGCTGCCTGCAGTGCGAAGCTGCAGGGTGTCGCTTATATCGTTATGGATAAGGCGCAAGGCGATGCTGAGGATATGCGCGTGACAGACTTGGAAGCGGACCGCAATAACCTGCCTTATGCTTTTGTGGTCAATCTTAATGCTGTAAAGGAAATCTGTCAGGATAAGCTGGGACGTATCACAAAGTTTGTTTTCGTAGAGCCTGATGCATACCAGGAACAGACGATGGCAACACGCACGCTGACGGCAGAAGGCTGGGAGCTTATCGACAGCAAAGGCAAGCACAGCGGAACCTGGAATCTTGGACGCGTTCCGGTTGTTCCTCTGGTTAGCAAAGTGAGGAATAGTCACAATCCTTTCCCGCCTAGTGAATTCCTTAGCATAGCAAAAACAAATCTTGCTATCTACAATATGTGCAGCTGGTTGGCTGACATCTTAGTCAATCAGACCTTCAGCATTCTGTGTTACCCTTCGAGCGACCCGGACAGTATCAACATCGGCACCAATAATGCCTTGGGATATCCTCCGGAGAGCAGCCACGCGCCTGCGTTCATCGCTCCGCCTGATGGTCCTGCAACGGTGCTGGCAGCGCAGATTGCTACACTGCAGCAGGAGATTTACCGCATGGCCGTTGTGGTCAACGTAACAGGCTCCAGCAAGCAGCAGAGCGGGCAGGCGAAAGCGTGGGATTATGAGGCAACCAATCAGATCTTATCCGATTTTGCAGACCTCGTGGAAGCAGCGGAAGAGAATCTGGCAAGGCTGTTCAGTATCTGGACCGGTGTGCCGCTGGAATACAGTGTGAACTATCCCAATGACTTCAAAATCAGCGAGGTTGAGCAGGAGCTTGCGAACGCTGAAATCGCTAAAGGCTTGAACTTTGGCGATGAATTTAACATGGAAGTATTCAAGCGCGTTCTTACCAGCTATCTGCCGGAGCTTAAGGCTGATGACTTTGACACGCTGGTGAAGACCTACGAAGAGCACTTGGAGCAGGAAAAGCTGGATTATAGCCATGCTTTTGGTGATAATGGCGGTGGCGATGATGGCGACGACGGACAGACTGGCGCAGCTGATTAACAAACTTAATAAAAGCTGGCGCATTGAAGCTAAAAAAGCAGTTAAGTATCTGATGAGGCTTTTGGCTAAGGGCGTAAAAACAGAAGCTGCCATTACTGAAGTACAGCAGCGCTATCCTAACCTGTCTACGCTGCCGGAGCTGCAGCCTGCGCTTGTAGAAGCAGCTGCTTACGCCTATGGCATTGTTCCAAGCGTGTTGACTACGGCGCAGGTCAAGCTGATGGGCGAGCAGCTGGCCGATAAGTGGGATGAAAGCGGCATGACGCTATCTGAAAAGCTGCATGGCGTAGGCGTGAAAATGCGCGGTGCCATTGTAAGCACCCTGCAGGAACAGATGCGCCGGAACAAGACCTGGACTGAGGCTGCAAGGGCGTTGTATGACGGTTATGGCGAAGATGGCCGGAACGTATATAACGGCGGCAAGGATATTATCAGCAGGCAGGAGCTGCCGAAATACCTGCAGAAGGTAAGGGAGGCTACAGGCAACGACCTGCAGGCATTGGCTGAGCAAAGGCAGGCCATTGACAACATCAATCGTCTGGCTAAAAATGGCGCACCTAACAAGGCACTGCAGGCAGACTATAATAAATTGCTGGAAGCAGTGCAGAAAGGCAATGAAAAGGCTATTGAAAAGGCCGTGGAAGTTGCTGTCAATGAAAAATCCCGCTATGTAGCCGAACGCATAACCCGAACTGAGATGGCGAGGGCATATGCAGACGGATTTTTGCGTAAAGCAATGGATGACGAAGATGTTGTTGCAATAAGATTCAAGCTAGGCACAAGGCATCCGAAGTTCGACATTTGCGACCTGTATGCAGGTGCAGACCTGTACGGGCTGGGGAAGGGGATTTACCCAAAGAACAGCGTCCCTAAGATACCAGTGCATCCGCATTGCCTGTGCCGCTATGTAGAAATCTTCATGGGAGAAATTAACATGAAGGAACAGGACGAGCGGGTACAGGCAGGGGGGAACGAATGGCTGAAGAATTTATCAGAGGCTCGCCGTAAAGAGGTGTTAGGCGTCAAGGGAGCTGCTGCTTGGGAGCGTGGCGAGGATTGGCGCAGTTATATGCGTAGCTATGTTGATTTCAGAGCGCCCGAAAGCAGGCTGGGAAATATAAACACTAAAGATGTGTTCCCTGATGTTAGGGTAGGGGAATATAAATATTTGGGTGTTTGTCCCAAAGAGCGCATTATGGATACGCTGAAGTTTTATGAGAACATATTCTTGCCTAGTGAACACGAGAATGCTATAATAATTGCTAAAGATGGTCGCACTTTTTATGTAAAAGGCAGAGAGGCAAACGTCAACATTAACGTACTGAATGATGATGTGTTGCAAGGTGCATACATGACGCATAACCATCCAATAGACCAAACAAGATATTCGTTCAGCCAATTCGACCTAGGGGAATTTTTCAAGCATAAATTTTCCGTTTTAAGGGGATTTGACGAAGACTTTGCGTATGAAATAAAGCGCAAGCCTGGCACTTTGAGCGAATCCTATGATGAAATTTTGTACGAATTTAGTAAAGATGCGTATTCAAAGGTTTTAGACAAAAATTTTATTGAGGGCTTAGAAATCGATATGGATATAGATGGATACCACTTAATAAATGAAATTCTTGCAAAAAAATATAAGTACGATTATAGGAGAATGGCTAATGGTTACAAAAGAGGATAGGGCTAGGCAAAAGGCTGATGATGCTGCATATGTAGCTAAGCTGCCGGATGCAGAGGCTAGACAATTGGTTGCAGAGCATCTTCGCAGAAGAATGGAGATTTTTGAGAAATACGACCCATACCGAGACACTTTTCCTACAGGTTTAGATGGAGGCTCGCCGGACGAAAATAGGGAGTTGCGAGAAGAAGCAAAACGATTTACCAAGGCATGCAAACCTTACTTTGAAAGAAGAAAGGGAAAAGGAAAGTGACCTTGTAAAAATTACATGATTGATTAAGCAGATTTTGAACATTACGTTCGGAGTCTGCTTTTTTATTGCCCAGGAGAGGGCACAATATAGGGCGGAGGCCCATGATATGGAGGTATCAGAACAATGGAAATGAAACAGGTTTACGAAGCACTGGAAAAAGTTGAGAACGGTGCTGACCTCATCGCTGCTATCAAAGGCGAAATCAACACCCTCAACAACGAAGCTAAGAAGCACCGCACAGCAGGAGAGCAGAGTGCGACAAAGCTGAAAAGCATCTTGGAGGCTGTTGGTTTGGCGGATGGCGACGATGTGGTAGACAAAGCCAAGGGACTTAAGACTACATTAGACCAATTTGCCCAGGGCGGCAAAAAGCCTGATGAGGTCGCAAAGCAGATTACTGACTTAACCGCGCAGGTTGGCAAGGTCACTAAGCAGCTGGCTGAGATGACCGAGACCGCCAAAGCCGAAAAGACCAAGCGTCTTGACGGCATGAAGATGGCTAAGGCTGTAGAGCTGCTGACCAAGGGCAACGCTGCAAGCCCGCAGAACATGGCTAAGCTGCTGGAAGGCAGTATCGTTGTCAAAGACGATGAAAGCCTTGCCTATACCGGCAGTGATGGCAAAGAAATTAGCCTGGAAGACGGCGTTAACGGCTGGCTGAAGGAGAACAGCTGGGCAGTTAAGGCTAACGGTACAGGCGGAGGTGGCAGCAATGGCGGCGGTAGCGGTACTGATGATCCGTTCCTCAGTGGCTTTAATTCTTAATGACGAAAGAGAGGATTTTTTATTATGGCTATTAACTATGCAGATAAGTACAGCGCAAAGATTGATGAGCGCTTCAAGACTGGCGCGTTGACTGCTCCGGCAATCAACAACGATTATGATTTCACCGGTGTGCAGACTGTAAAGGTTTATTCTATCCCTACTGCAGGCATGAATGATTACACTTCTACCGGTGCAAACCGTTATGGCACCCCGGCAGAGCTGGAGGATTCCGTACAGGAGCTGACCTTGACTAAGGACCGTTCCTTCACCTTCACCATCGACAAAAGCAACTATCAGGATACCGGTATGCTGAAAGAGGCCGGTGCAGCATTACAGCGTCAGATTGATGAGGTAATCATTCCGGAGCTGGATATTTATCGTCTGGCAAAAATCGCTGCAGGCGCGAAGAACAGCGCAACCGCTGCAGTCACCAAGGCCAACGCTTACAGCGCCTTCCTCGACGGCACCGAGAAGCTGACCGACGAGAAAGCGCCTTTAGGCAATCGTATTGCTTATGTGGCTGCGTCTTACTTCAAGCTGCTTAAACAGGACGAATCCTTCATCAAGGCTTCTGACCTGGCACAAGATATGCTGTTAAAAGGTCAGGTTGGCATGGTAGACGGCATTCCTATTATCGTGGTACCTGCATCCTACATGCCGGCTAAAACTGCATTCATCATTACTAACCCTATCGCCTGCTGTGCTCCGGTTAAGCTTGCAGATTATAAGATTCATGATAACCCGCCCGGTATCAACGGCTGGCTGGTTGAAGGCCGTGTACGCTATGATGCATTCGTTCTGGAGAACAAGAAAGGTGCTATCTACGTACATAAGACCGCTGCAGAATAATGAAAAGCGTAGAGATTACGCGCAAATTTGATAAGCTGGTGCGTGCTTTCGAGGCCGCACCGGTCCAAACGCGCGACATGGTACGCAGACAGGTGAAGATGGCTGTCAGAGACGTCAGGGAATATGCGCGCGATCATCATCGGTTCGTTACCAGAAGCGGTATGACTGAAAAAAGCATTATGAGCCTAGTTAAATATAACCAAGGCACTGTTATGCTTACAAACAACATAGCGCGATGGCAGTATGAAGGCACGAAGGCGCATTTGATTGTGCCACGCAGTAAAAAGGTGCTGCGCTTTGCCGTAAACAAGGAATTTGTCTTCAGCAAGCGCGTGCGTCACCCTGGCATAAAGGCGGACCCTTTTCTTTACAAGGCAGCTGATGTTATGCAGCCTGTTATTGTCAGCAGATTTGCCAAGGCTTTAGACAGTCTGCTGGGAGGTTTATAATGGATTACATTGATTTTGGAGATATACAGGACGCGGTATTGAATTGTACCTATGATGATATTGTCTATGGCAATGAAATCATAAACAGCCTGGCAAGCAGGCTGAAGGTAACCGATATTCCCAAGCCTGTACCCTACATAGTCAAGCGCCTGGGTGTTGTGGCAGCCTGCTATAACAGATGCCTGCTGCAGACCGGCACAGACCCTACGACTGTATTTAACGGCGCTGGCGGTGTAGAAAACAGCGATATATACGCACAGAAGCTGAAGCTGTACAAGGCTGAGATGGAACGCCTTATGGCAAGTCTTACAACTGCTGATTTCGGCGTCACCGGAGGGCAGGGGCGAGCTAGTATTCCTCTGTATCGCGGATGAGCAGGCGTACTGAAATCACAGATGTAATTATGGGGCTTTTACAGGACCAGATGCCGGAAGTCCATTGGAGCAGCCTTGTTACTGGTGCCAGCCGTGGCAATAAGCTGGAAGGCACTGTAAGCTGTGACCGTATCACATATCTGGAGATGACTAAGAGCGGGCGCAAGGGCGTACTGACATACAGCATCTACCTGTTGGATACGGCAAGCATTGAAGGCGTCGATGCCTTGGCTGATAAGCTGGATGCCTTGCTGACGCATTATCACGATTTAGGGGGCTGGTGTATTGACAGCCAAGTGAAAGAAATCGTTTTCGGCGTGGCACAGGGCAAGGCTGATGCAGGCATGGCGCTGATTACCTATGAAGTTTATTTTGATTGTTAGGAGGAACAGATATGAGTGAATATACTTTCCCAACCCGCACCGATGCGACCAGCACTGCGACTGCGGGCAAAGATTATTTGATTTACCTGAATACCGGTACTACCGAAGCAGCGCCTACCTGGACTCTGCTGGGCGGCCAGCGCAGCGGTGATTTGAACCGTGAGGCTGATGAGATTGATGCTTCCCACAAGACTTCCGGTGGTTGGAAATCTACCCTGCCAGGTTTGCGCAGCTGGTCCATCGACTTGGAAACTGTGTACCTTGCAGGTGATACCGGTGCTAAATTCTTGGAAGCTGCTTTTTTGGCAGGCAAGCAGGTTCATGTTAAATTTGAATATCCGGATAAGAGCTTTGTTACCGGCTGGGGTTCCATTACCGAATGCTCTCTGAGCACTCCGCATGATGATGTGGCTACTCTTAAAGGCACCATCAGCGGCGACGGTCCCCTTAGCGAACAGAGCAAGGGCTGATTCTTAAAATAAGGCTGGCACTAAGCTGGCCTTTTTCTTATATGGAGGATAACGAATGAAAAAGATTGACATTAAGGCTTTTGGTGAAGGTCAGCAGATTTGGTTTAATATCGGCCGCCTGCGCCGTGTAGAGGACATGTTGAAATGTCCGATTGGTGAGGTGCTGCAGGACGCTGACAAGCTGAGTCTGAAAAATCTGCTGGTACTGCTGAGCGTAGGCATGAGCCAGAACGGCAATAAGACTGAACAGTATTATGCTGAAAAGATTGATGAAGCTATGGAAAACGGCTATAGCATTGCTGATATCCAGCTGCCTGTAGTGAAGGCTGTGGCTGCCAGCGGTATTTTAGGCGTGGGCGCTTATTATCAGCTGTTCCCGGACGAACTGACTGATGAGCAGAAGGCTGATATTGAATACGAAAAAAACTAATTAGCGAGGGTGGTGGCTGCGTATCTATGCGGACATGGTACAATGCAGCCAAAAACCTTGCTTTTGGTGAATTAAGGCTCAAACCTTGGGAGCTGGATAAGCTTTCGGTGTTTGAATTTAACGATATGGTCGATGCATGTAATGAAATAAGAATGGCAAAGCGGTGGGAAACGGCTTACTGGGTAGCCAATATCATTTCCCCGCATCTCCGCAAGCCTGCCAAAGCAGGTACACTGATGCGGCCATTCTTGAAGCAGAAGACCAAAGAAGAGCAGGCAAGGGAGCGGGAACGCTTCTATGCTGATTTTGAGCGTCAGAGGAAGGAGGCAGGCAATGGCAAATAAAGAAATATCCGTCAAGATTACAGCGGATAGCAAACAGGCTGAGCAAGGCTTCAGCAGAACTGCTGCAGCAGTAGATGCAGCCGGTGAAGCTGCCGGCAGAATGTCCGCAAAAATGAGCAAATCGACAGCTATTCTTACCGATATTGCCAAAATGTTTCAGCAGCTGAATTCCGACGTGAAAGCCATGCGCAAGAGTCTGGACAGTATAGACAGCAAGAATGTCCGGCGTGTAGGTGATGATCTGGAAACTGTCAGCAAGCAGTCCCAAAAGGCAACCAGCGGAATAAAAGGCTTTGCTGATAAATGCAACAAGATGACTGGAGCACTTAGCGCTATTGCTGCAGTGCAGCTGGGCAGCGTTTTCACCGGCATGGCAGGCGGTATCCTTAATATGGGTATAGCGTCTGTACAGGCTGCAGCACAGATGCGTCAGTATGAGATTGCCTTCCAGACTATGCTGAAGTCTGCTGAAGCAGGTACGCAGATGCTGAGAGATTTACAGCAGTTTGCTGCAGAAACACCCTTCGACGTGCCTGGTGTAGTAAGCGCAGGTCAGCAGCTGATGGCGTTCGGCTTTAAGGCTGAAGAGATTATTCCTATGCTTACGAATTTAGGCGATGCAGCCAGCGGTTTAGGCTTAGGAACAGAAGGCGTGAGCCGTCTTGCATACGCTTTAGGCCAGATGCAGACCAGCGGCAAGCTCAATGCTCAGGACATGATGCAGCTTACCAGCGCAGGTATTTCGGCATGGGATATGCTGGCGCAGGCTGCAGGTAAAACAGTAGCTGAGATGAAGGACCTTTGTTCTAAAGGCGCTATTGACTCTAAAGCGGCTGTGCAGACCATTGTCGCAGGCATGAATGAACAGTTCGGCGGCATGATGGCCAAGACTTCGGACGAGGTTGCCGGTCTTTTGGCTAACATCGAAGAAACTGCCGGTAACACTTCCGCTGCTATAGGCAAATATCTGACGGAAGCCTTTAACATCAAGGGCATCTTAAAGGATGTATCCGACAGACTGGGAGAATTTCAGCAGAAGATGCAGACAGCAACAGAGCAGGGCAAGAGCATGGGCGACGTCATCAAAGAGTGCGTGCCTGCTCCTGTTATCGCTGCAATAGGTGCATTTGCTGCAGTGCTTGCGGTTGTATCGGTTGCAGCTGTGGCAACGTTAGGCGCGGTGCTGGGGCTTTCTGCCGGTATTGTGGCTGCTGGTGCTGCAATCGGCGCTGCTATTGCGCTGATAATCACCTATTGGGATGATTTGGCTGATGCGGTAAAGGCAGCTGTGCAGGGTATCCTTGATACCGTTATTATCATCGGTACTGCTGTTACAGAAACAATTCTTGGCGTTGTGCGGTGGATTATCGGCACGATAGGCGATATGTGGGCAGATATTACCGGTGACCAAGATAATTGGTTTAGCAAATTTTCTTCTATGCTTGGTGATGCTATCAAAGAAGTAGAGGATTTTGCAAAAAAAGCCATTGACTGGTTCGGCAGAGTTTTCGCAGTGAAAAAAGCTGTTGTTGATACTCGTAACGCTGATGCTGAGCTTGCACAGATTCAGGAAGATTATAAAATCTATGAGGAAGGCAAAAAGACTACCAAAAAAACTGATTCCAGCAAGCTTTTTCAGAACCCTGATAAAGGCAATCTTGGTTCCGGAAGAAGTTCTGCCTTAAAGCAGGAGAATATAGCCTTAAAGGCTCTGCAGGAAGAAAATAAGATTAATCAAGAAAGGCGCAAAATTGAAAATGAGTACGTATGCTTAAAATTAAAAAAGGAAAAAGATTTGTTTGAAGCTCAAAATGCTATTGCAAAAAAGTATGGCACTGACGCTCAAAAATATCAGATTCAGCTCAAAGAAATTGAATTCAACAAAAAGCAGGAACTGCAGGAAGAGGAACTGGCCTACACGGAACAGATGCTTGCTGCTGAAAATGCTCTTAAGGAAGCGCAGTTGCGTGGAGCATCTCAAAAAGAACTGGACATGCTTAATGAGAAGTTGGCTTTACTTAAGAAGACTCATCAATATACGATTGATAATATCAATCAGACTGCTGCTAATCAAGCTGCTACTGCTCAAACCGGTTATAATAACCAGCAAATCGGTTGGCAGGCTAATTATAATGCTTCTGGTACTGTTGGACAGATGACGATGGCTAACGATAAGTGGAAAGAAGAAGCTACCGAATCTGTGAATAGTAGTCCTTGGCTAGACGATAAACTAAAATTGGAAGCGCTGACTGCAATCAATCAGAAATACGATGAGCAACAGCAGAAAATCAACACCATCAGTAAGATTCAGCAGACCAGCAATCAGCTTGCAAAGGATTTTTCCGGTGCTATAACTGATTGGATTACCGGAGCTCAGAGCTTCGGCGATGCTATGAAAAACATTCTGCAGCAGCTCATTGCACAGCTTATTCAGGCAGCTATTTATGCAACCATCGTTGCTGCTTGTACCGGTGGCGGTGGAGGTTTTGCTGCACGTTGGAAGGGTGCTTTCGGCAAAGGCCTTGCTTCCGGTGGTTCTGTTGCCGGTCCCGGTACTGGTACGAGCGATAGTGTGCCGGCAATGCTCTCTAATGGTGAATATGTGATGAATGCTCAGGCTGTAGACCGCTTGGGCGTACCGTTCTTGAATGGTCTGAATACTGGGCGTTTGAGAGGCTTTGCCAGCGGCGGTCTTGTCGGTTCTAGCGGTGTGGCCGGTTATAAGGCAGAACGTGGCAACAATGGCGGGCAGGTTCAGAGTGTGAATCTGTCTATGAATGTTTCTGCAATGGATGCTTCCAGCTTTGGTGATTTTCTTAATCGTGGCGGACTGGATGTTGTGCGTCAGGCATTGTATGACAATAACCGCAATTTTGCGAGTGAGGCAGGTGTTTGGTAATGGGATATAAAAAGTTTCCGGATATTAGACGTTTTGCATGGGACAGCTCTAAGCAACAGAGTTGGAACACTACCGTGCAAAAATCTGCCTCTGGGCGTATACGGACCATGACTAATCAGTTGTATCCTGCTTGGACGATAAAGGCAAGCTATAATGCTTTGACGGATGAAGAAGCTCGGCAACTGTTAGGCTTTGTTGCTGAAAGAAAAGGGGGCTATGAGCCATTCCTTTGGCTGGATTCGGAAGATTATAAGGTTACAGGTGTAACATTAGTCAATACAAACGGCTATTATCAAGCTGTTATGAATGTAGGTGGTTATGTTGAACCGGTAGAACATATTGAGAATGTGACGGTGTATGTTGATGGTGTTAAACAAGCTGATAGTACATATAGTGTAGAAGATGGGGCTATAAAGTTTAAGACAGTTCTTACTGGCATTGTTACAGCTGATTATACTTATTATTGGCTTGTGCATTTCAGCGAAGATGGCATAACTATCAATAAAATTTTCGATAATGTCAATAAAGCGTCTATAACATTGGCGGTGGTACGATGAAAGTAGTAAGCGAAAAATTATCTGATTACCTTAATCGGGAAAAGAATATGATTTGCAATGATTTGATTGAACTGCACCTGGCTGATGGAACTGTACTTTATTATACAAATGCCGATAAAACTGTTGAATATAACGGCAACACATACAAGCATAATGAGCTGCTGCTGCAACGCCAACAGGTGAAAATCAATGACTGCCTTATAGTTGATACTATGACAGTAACTGTGTTTGCTAAAAATGATGCAAAGATTGGCAACAAAGGCATTATGCTGGCGGCGCATGACGGAACACTGGACAGAGCGACTTTGCAGCTTAAACGATGCTTTTTTGACAGTAATTTTAACATTTTGGATGTGCTGGGGGTGTTTGGCGGTAATGTGGAAGTAAAAAAATGCGCCGGACTGCGGCTGGAATTGACTGTTAAAGCCAAGACACAAGGCTTGAGCCAAGAATTTCCACGCCGTAAATATTACCCCCAAGGCGCTTACACGACAACTGGCGGCAAGGTAACAGCAAGCAGCAATGACAGTGAAAGCTGTATTATTGCTCCGTTTGTGCCGCTTAAGGAGGTGCTGATGTAATGGATATGGTAAAAGAAGCTTATACTTGGCTAGGTACGCCACACCGTAACTTCGCTAAGATTAAGGGTGTAGGCGTAGACTGCGGCATGTTGCTTATTGGCGTGCTGGAGGGTGCTGGGAAGGTTAAAAAGGACACAATTGAAATACAACCATACTCCAATGAATGGCATCTGCACCATAGCGACGAATGGTTCAAGGGATATGTAGCAAAATACTGCGACGAAATTTCGCCTGCTGATATTCAGCCAGGCGATTTTATTTTGTATCAATTTGGAAGGTGCTGCAGTCATGGCGCTGTATATGTAGGGAATAACATGATAATTCATGCTGTTGTAGAACAGGGTGTTATTTTGTCGCGTATGGATGATGTTATGTTGTTTGATGCACATGGCAAAACGCGTCTGCGTTATGTATATCGGTTTAGGGGGAATAAATAATGGGCATATTCAAAGCACCTAATTTTACTACCCGCGCCGAAAAAATTTCCAGCTTTACCGTATCAACAGCAGAATATGGCTCCTGCGTTATGGAACTGTTGGGTACAACTCGCATCAGCGGAAATGTGCTTTACTATGACGATTTTACAGCTCATGAACATCGCGAAACACATCGCAGTGGTAAAGGCGGTGGGGGAAAAACTACAACCATCACCTATACTTACACAGCTGCTATTATCTTAGGGTTATGTGAAGGTCCGGTATCAGGTATTGGCAAGGTATGGATTGACAAAGATTTATATACCTATCCGCATGAAAACATTGGACTGACTCTTTTTAGCGGAACGCAGGATCAGGAACCTTGGGGTTATGTTACTGCCAAGCATCCGGAAAAAGCATTGCCTTATACAGGCCTTGCTTATATGGCCGGTGTTGCTGACTTAGGCAGCAGCGCTAGCCTGCCAAATTATAATTTCGAAGTTAAAGGGCAACTGTTAGACACTGGGGATGGGGTTGATGTCAACCCGGCAGACTACATTTTGTATATTTTGAATAAAGTAGGTATGAGTGATGCCGGTATAGTTGGAATTGACAACTATCGCGCTTACTGCAAGGCTGCTAATTTGTTGATAAGCACACCTAGTGATGCAACTGAGGCAAGAGCAGCCAGGGACATTATCAATGAAATTGCAAGCTTGACCAATGCTTATATATTCTGGTCAAACGATACATTCAAAATTGTTCCTAGGGAAGATCGCACTATAGGAGTTTGGAAGCCAAATAATAAGGTTATGTATGACCTTACTCCGGATGACTTTTTAGCGCAGAGTGATGGTAGCTGCGTGAGCTATAGTCGTAAGGATAGCAGTGAATTGTATAACCGCTTTAGTGTAGAATTCTTGAATCGTGAAAATGCTTATGCAAAAGAATCTGTAAGCTACGAAGATACTGCAGATATAGCTGTTAATGGCGTAAAGCAGGCCAATACAATCAGTGCAAACTATATCTACACAAAGACTAGGGCAGTCATATTAGCTGAAGCTGCAGCACGCCGAAATAAATATGAGCGCAATAAGTATACGTTCAAACTTGGCTGGGCTTTTTGCCGCTTAGAGGTTGGCGACATGGTAACTTTGACTGACCCTAATATGGGACTTGATAGAGTGCTGGTAATGATTGATAGCCTTACAGAAAGCGCTACTGGTGAGCTGACATTTACGGCAATCGGCCGTCCGCCTATGGAAGTTGGGGAGACGGAATTCGATGTGCATGAAAATGAGCGGCCTTATATTAACTTCAATTTTGAGCCTGGCTTTATTGCTCCTCCTGTAATATTTCAGCCAGATCCGTCGTTGATGTATAACGATAACGAACTTTGGATTGCAGCAAAAGGGCAGAGCAAGTATTGGGGCGGTTGCAATATTTGGGTTAGTAATAATGATAACGGTTACAGATTGCTGGGGCAGGTGACCAGCTCGGCGCAATATGGTGAATTGGTAAGCAATATAACCAAAGATGCGACGGAGTTGGAAGTTAGTATTAACGGCCAGCTTATCAGCGGTTCTGCTGATGATGCTGAAAACGGAGATACGCTGCTGTGGTGCGATGAGGAAAGCTTTAGCTATACTACGGCAGAGCTTTTGTCTAATGGCAATTATAAACTGAGCGGGCTCGTAAGGGGACAGTATAACAGTGATGCAGCTCCGCATAAAGCAGGGGCAAAATTAGTGCGCTGCGATGATGGTATTTTTAAAATAACATTTCTGGACAGTGATGATGGCAAAACTGTTTATTTTAAGTTCACCAGCTTTAACATTTTCATGGGTAATGAACAAAGCTTGGCGGATGTGCCTGTATATCAGTACATTATCCGCAAACGCCATACATTCCCGCCAAATGTTACTAATCTTGATGTAGAAGTGCTGCACAACGGCCAACGACGGTACTATTGGGATTTTGAATATCCTAAAATTAATAATATCAGCGGTTTCCGGATGAAATATATACAGGGCAGTATACCAAATTGGGAACGTGGCTTCGAAGTACAGGATGGCCTTATAACAGCGCAGCCTTATGAAACCAATACGGTCCGCCAAGGCGTGCATACCATCATGATTAAGGCAGTGAATATCAACGGAAACGAAAGCAAAAAGTTCGCCAGTGTGCTGGTAAACTTTGCTGAGCCGTTGGAAGACAACGTACTTTACCGCGTCAATTTTGCTGACAATGATTGGGAAGCCGTCGAAACAGATGGCAGTAAACGCACAGATGGCTATATACATAGCACTATGGCAGTAACGCATTGGGTAGATAAAACCAACTACTATTGGGATAAGCCGGCAGCTCCGTATTGGGGAGCTGTGAATTACAAATCATTTGTAATGACAACTAAGCTTATCGCGCCTGCCGGTGGCAATTTCTTCTTGGTATATGACATCTTGAATGCTACCAACATCCTCTACAAAATAGCTAATAAAGATAATATCTGGAAACAGTATGCCACGAAATTTGACGTACGTGCCGGTGATGAAATCCAGATTAAGGTAGCAGCACCAGCTGGGCAGGAAGAAACAGTGGTTAAATCTCTTATGGCTGTAATTGATGTGCCGGACCGTGAAGAGCATTTTGAAAATATCATTGTGCCCGAAGAAGGCATTGTGCTGCCTATAGTTACTCCTAACTATCAGACGACGGCAGTAAGGGTAGATAGCATTACAAGTGAGCTGCGTGGCACATATCAGCTTGATATAGTAAGCCGCACGCCGTGTAAGATACGCTTCTGGCGCATCAATAACGACGCTGGCTGGAGTCGTGACCCTGTTGCCGTAGTAGCAGACGTGACCTGGCAGGGTTTTGAGAAGGAGGTATTATAATGGCTGTAGGTGATACATTTGTAATCGACGAGAAGGAGGGCAAGGCATTCAATCGTATTGACAAAAAAGATATGTGGGAAGCTGTCAATCCTGTGCTCGGTATCGGCGAAATTGGTATTGAGAAGGACGGCATGCTCAAAAACATCAAGATAGGCGATGGACAGACCGCTTGGAATGCGTTGGACTACACGTTTAAGCAATGCCCTTACGAGGTAGGCGACATCTATATGACAACGAGCTCCGTTACTCCGGCTACACGATGGCCGGGGACGCAGTGGGAAGCGTTTGCCCCCGGGCGTGTGCTGATTGGCGCTGGCACCGGCAAAGACAGCAGGGGTGAGAGCAAGACGTTTGAGGTAGGGGATACAGGTGGCGAATATCAGCATCAACTCACTACGGGGGAATTACCACCTCATAATCACTGGATTACACCAAATTGTGCCCAATGGGCATCGGCTGCAGACAGGAACCCAGCCAACAGCAACATTGCACCACAAGTCAAATTGGGCGGTGACGGCTTAGTTAGTGGACAAGATGGTTGTTTCTTTGCAGATAGGTTGTCAGAACAGGTAAGATGGTCAGGTTATACAGGTAATAACGTTTCTCATAACATCATTCAACCTTACAATACGGTGCATTTATACATCCGTATCAGCTAAGGCGCTTAAAGTAGTGTACGCAGTCAAATGGTTGCATATTGTTATGCGGTTCGTCATTACCCGTGTTGTTAACGCCGTATACGGTCGGATCGCTATCAATCTTGTATTGTGATGCACAATAGCGCTTTGTGTTCCCAGTGTAATTGTCTGTGCCGTAATATCCATTGCGGCTATGTCCGTGACTAGCTAATTCCCCCGTAGGCTATGCCTTACGTTTATAATAACGGACCGTATAGTATGCTGGTAAATTGTTATGGGCTGTCCCCGAGCCGACAGATGATGTCGAGCCGGTCCAACTCTTTGATGCATCAAACGTGTGCAGGTTGTTTTTATGCGATGACGAGCCGGATGTTTGAACAGTGACACTCCATTGGATTTTATCGCCAGCATATGCCGTTGCAAACGCTCCGCCGTCTTTGGCTGCTAACAAATCCGCGGCTGACGAGCAAGGTCTCTCAGTTAAGGAACCTGTTATGTTCATGGTGCCACGCGTATGCTTGTGTGCAGCTAATTCCCCCGTAGAAATCAAGAAAGGATGTGATTTTATGTCATTACCAAAGATATTAGATTTTAGCAATTATAACCGCTATCCGGGCGACGATAATCCGACTACGGATGCGGATATGCAGGATTATCTCAGCAATCAAAACGAGCTGGTTAATGCTCTTGCTGACCGCCTTTGGCAGCCGGAAACACAGTATAAGGTGGGCGATATTGTTGCATCGCCATCAATGCCGCCTGGCCTTGTAGCTGTCTGCGTCATCGCAGGAGCTACATCGGATGTGGAGCCTGCATGGACAGGCAACGAGACAACGGTAATTGATAATTACTGCACATGGGAGATGCGGCTTGCCTACAGCTATGCGCTGGCGACCAATGACGACGTGCAGACCGCCCATGACGGCCAGAGTGCTGAGGCGACACATCTGCTCAACATCGGCAATGTGTCTAAGATTTTTGAGCTGGTCAAGAGCAAATTTACAGCGTTGTTTGGGACAGATAACGTCCTGCCAAAAGAGTACGGCGGCACAGGTGTGAGCGCAGCCAGCGCCGACGCATTGCTCAAAGCGCTAATCGGCAGCGGCTCCATTGGCTCC
>ERZ791840.121-NODE-121-length-60889-cov-22.248496_pt1 | contig 60889 bp, 55 predicted proteins | sample MGYA00510291_ERZ791840 | MGnify/ENA primary metagenome ERZ791840 (study PRJEB30046, sample SAMN00715256) | human gut metagenome | study: EMG produced TPA metagenomics assembly of the A metagenome-wide association study of gut microbiota in type 2... | reverse complement strand
TGAAATTTCTAGACCTTAATCCGGAAAATAATGATAAAGGTGTAAGCATTATAACGGCAGTTCTTGATATGGCAAGACAGCTGGATCTTCCTGCTATTGCTGAGGGGGTTGAGACTGATGAACAGCTCAAGCTGCTTGAACTTTTAGGCTGTGAATATGCACAGGGATTTTATTACTACAGACCTATGTCTATAAGTGACTATGAGAAGCTTGTTGATAATAAGGATAACGTAGCTGATAAGCTTATTATTTTAAGAACAAGAAAGAATGATAAGTCTTATCTTAAGGAGATAACTGATTACTTCTGGAAGATTGCAGATGTTGATCTTGATACGGGAGCATATCACTTTATAAGAAGGACAGATGAGCCTGATTATGTTATGACACCAAGACCTAAGACTATTGCAGAATATGCAGACAGATATATTAAGTATGGTGTTATTCACCCGGATGATGTTTCACTTTACAAGGAAGCTATTAATCTTGACAGAATTAAGAAACAGCTTGATGATGGGAAAGAAAGAGGAACATACCAGATAAGATATAATATGGATGGAGCATACAAATGGTATGTATTTGAGGTTACTAAGCCAACAAATTATTCTGAGGATAACAGGAGAGTGCTTTTCACATGGAAAGAAGCTGATTATCAGGCAGGTGCAAGAGAAGATGCAATGGATATTATATATAATACATTTATTAAGATACTCAGGGCTGATTTTCTGCATGACAGATATGAACCTATAAAGTCAACCCAGGAGGACATAATAAGAGATGCCGGATTATCAGGCAGTATTAAGGAATATATTGACAAATATATTGATATGGGAGTAGTTCACCCTGAGGATGCCGGGACATATAGAGATTTTGCCAATCCAGACAGGGTGCTTGAGCATTTCAGAAACAATAAAAAATCATTGAGATTGATATTCAGACGGCTTCTTGATGGTGAGTATAAGTGGATGGAGTTGGTTGTGTCAAAGAGCAAGGATTACAGTGATGAGATACCTGTATTTATATATTATCTCAGGGAGGTAAGATATATATATGAAGATACGATGGTTTCCGAAATAGAGAAAAAGAAACAGACGATATATTCGCAAGGGAAATAGTAAGCAATATTAATGATGCAAAGAAACGGGAGATGGAATTGTGGGTTCAAGCCGCAAAAGAGAAGTAACTATGTTAAACAATAGTAACAATTGTTATTATGAATAACTTTACAACCTTTTCTTTCAATGATATTATGTGTGTTGCTAAAAGAATGTACAGCTAAGGAGGCATTATGGCACAGGAAATATTAAATGTGAGCCAGCTTAAGGTTGGTGTTGAAGATAAAGAAATACTTCATGGGGTTGATCTTTCTCTTAATAAGGGAGAGACTCATGTACTTATGGGACCTAACGGAGCAGGTAAGTCTACTCTTGGTTATGCTCTCATGGGTAACCCAAGATATGAGATATTAGGTGGTAAGGTTACATTTAACGGAGAAGATTTACTTTCTAAGAATGTTGCTGAGAGATCACAGGCAGGTCTTTTTCTGTCTTTCCAGAATCCTATTGAGGTTCCTGGTATTACACTTGGTAATTTTATAAGAAGTTCTATGGAGCAGCGTGGAAAGAAGATGACATACTTCAAGTTCAAGAAGCTCCTTCAGGAGAAGATGGAATTCCTTCAGATGGATCCATCATATATGGACAGAGACCTTAATGTTGGTTTCTCAGGTGGTGAGAAGAAGAAAGCTGAGATATTACAGCTTCTTATGCTTGAGCCTTCTCTTGCTATTCTTGATGAGACTGACTCAGGACTTGATGTAGATGCTGTTAAGACAGTATCGCTAGGTGTTGAAGAATATCAGAAGACTCAGAACGGAGCACTTCTTATTATCACTCACAGCACCCGTATCTTAGAGGCACTTAAGGTGGATTATACTCATGTTCTTGTCAATGGTAATGTTGTTGCAACAGGCGACAGTGCTATGATTGATGATATCAATGAGAATGGTTTCGAAAGATTCATCAAGTAATTAAGGCTCGGAGGCTTGTAATGGAAGAAAAGACATTTGTAGATGACATAAACAGAAGTGTTTATGATATTAAGAACGAAGAGAACGATTCTTATAGAATAAAGCAGGGACTTACTCCAGAAATCGTTGAGAAGATATCAGAAGAGAAGCATGATCCTGCTTGGATGAGAGAGTTCAGACTTAAGTCATTAGAGATATATAATAATATGCAGGTGCCTGACTGGGGTCCGTCTATTGATGGACTCAATATGGATAATATTGCTACTTATGTTCGTGCCAATACGAATATGAAGGGTGACTGGAATGATGTACCAGAAGAGATTAAGGATACATTTGACAGATTAGGTATTCCTAAGGCGGAGAGAGAGTCGTTAGCCGGAGTTGGAGCACAGTACGACTCAGAGCTTGTATACCATAATGTCCGTAAGGAGGTTGCTGACCAGGGTGTTGTATACACTGATATGGAAAGTGCACTTACAGGTGAATATGCAGATATGGTACACGAGCATTTTATGAAGCTTATTACACCACAGGATCATAAGTTCGCAGCACTTCACGGAGCTGTATGGTCTGGTGGTTCATTTGTGTATGTACCAAAGGGAGTTAATCTTGAGATTCCTCTGCAGTCATATTTCAGACTTAATGCTGCAGGAGCAGGTCAGTTTGAGCATACACTTATTATTGTTGATGAGGGTGCAAGTCTTCACTTTATTGAAGGATGTTCAGCACCTAAATATAATGTTGCCAATCTTCATGCAGGTGCGGTTGAACTTTTTGTGGCTAAGAATGCAAAGCTTCGTTACTCAACAATTGAGAACTGGAGCAAGAATATGTATAATCTTAACACTAAGAGAGCAACTGTTGCTGAAGGTGGTAAGATTGAATGGGTTTCAGGCTCATTTGGTTCGCATGTATCATATCTGTATCCTATGAGTATCCTTAATGGAGAACGCTCAAGCTGTGAATTCACAGGAATTACATTTGCAGGAGCAGGACAGAACCTTGATACAGGTATGAAGGTAGTTCATAATGCACCAGGTACAACATCAGTTGTAAGTACTAAGTCAATATCTAAGGGTGGCGGAATCAGTACTTTCAGAAGTGCGGTAACAATGACTACCAAGGCTAAGAAGAGTAAATCATCAGTTTCATGTCAGTCACTTATGATAGATGATATTTCAAGATCTGATACAATTCCGGCTATGGATATCCGTGTTAATGATGCGGATGTAGGACATGAGGCAACAATTGGACGAATCAGTGATGATGCTGTATTTTATCTTATGTCAAGAGGAATTCCGGAAGATGATGCGAGAGCAATGATTGTTTCAGGATTTGCTGATAATGTATCTAAGGAGCTTCCGCTTGAGTATGCAATGGAGATGAATAATCTTATTAAGCTTGAGATGAAGGGCAGCATTGGTTAAGTTAATCAGAGTGAGGAATATGATATGATAGGTATCGAAGAAAAGGACATGATAATAAACCGTATCCCAGCCAAGACATGGAATCATCTTCATATGAACCAGAGCAAGGTTGGAGAGGTTGTAATTAACCGTACAGGTGAGTTAAATGCTTCTGTTAATGATGTCAGTCTTGTTGATGATGGAAAGCTTAACAATGGTGAGCTTGACAATATCATTGGTGGATGTGGTCAGGAGATTACAGAGGCAGCTAAGAAGTCACAGACTGAACCTGTATATTATATAACAGATAAGAAGAATGCAGGTTTTGTAAGACTCGACTTCAATTATGGAAAGAGTAATGCAGACATCAATGTTGTTGGTATTGAAACTAAAGAGAATGCCAGCATAGATGTTTATATGGATTTTAACGGAGATAAGGACGGGGAAGGTTTTGCAGCAGTACAGACAAGATTATATGCTGCGAAGGATTCGGTTATCCGTCTTATCCAGATTCAGAGAGTAGGCGCAGAGACAACATTTATTAATGATATCGGTGGTTACTGCGAAGACGGTGCAAGAATTGAGCTTGTGCAGCTTTACTTAAGCGGTAAGAACAGATACGAGGGCTGTGAGATTAAGCTTGCAGGTGATGGAAGCTCTATGTCTGCAGAGATTGGATATGTTGCAGCAGGTAAAGAAAGACTTGATATGAACTACTGCATAAGACATACCGGCAAGAAGACAGAATGTGCAATCAATGCGGCAGGTGCATTGAGAGATACAGCATTTAAGCTGTTCAGAGGAACTATTGATTTCGTTAAGGGTTCAGCAGGTTCTGTAGGTAATGAGAAGGAAGAAGTTCTCCTCATCGATGAGAAATGTGTCAACCAGACTATTCCTATTATTCTTTGTGCAGAAGAAGATGTTGTAGGTAATCATGGTGCAACTATAGGAAAGCCTGATGAGGAGCTTTTATTCTATCTTGAATCAAGAGGAATACCGGCACAGGAATGTTACAATATGCTGGCAGCAGCTAAGCTATTAGCTGTATGTGGCAAAATCCCTGATGATGGTATCAGGAACGAGATACATGACTACATTAAAGAGGTTTATTAATGAGTGAGTTAAGTAAGACGATTGAGTCTATAAGAAAAGATTTCCCACTTATTTCGGGAAGCAATATTGCATATCTTGATAATGCAGCTACTACGCAGAAGCCACAGGCTGTTCTTGACGCAGTTAATAAGTATTATCAGGAGATGAACGCCAATCCGTTCAGAGGTGTATACGAATTAAGTGAGATTGCTACAGAAAGCTATGAGAATGCAAGAAAGGCAGTAGCACAGTTTATCGGTGCTAAAGATGCAAGCCAGATAGTATTTACAAGAAATGCTACAGAGAGTCTTAACTTAATTGCATACAGTTATGGAATGAATTTCATTAAAGAGGGTGATGAGATTGTTGTTAGCGTTATGGAACACCACAGCAATTTCCTTCCATGGAAGCAGGTTGCAGAAAAATGTGGAGCAGTATTAAAGCAGCTTACACCTGACGAGAATGGAGAGATTACAGATAAGTCTTTAGAAGTTATCACGGATAAGACTAAGCTTGTAGCAGTTACCCAGGTTTCCAATGTATTAGGAAGAGTTAATGATATAAAGCATATTGCAGAGGTTGCACATGCACATGGTGCAGTTATTGTGGCAGACGGAGCACAGAGTGTTCCTCATATGCCAGTTAATGTAACTGACCTTGATGTTGACTTCCTTGTATTTTCTGGACATAAGATGTTAGCACCTATGGGAATCGGCGCATTATATGGGAAGAAAGAACTTCTTGATAAGATGCCGCCATTCTTAAGCGGTGGTGAGATGATTGAGATTGTTCACTGGGACAGAGTTAAATATGCAGAGGTTCCACATAAGTTCGAGGCAGGAACTGTTAATACAGGCGGTGCAGTAGGACTTCATGCGGCAATCGATTATATTAACAATGTTGGATTTGACACAATTATGGCACAGGAGCGAAAGCTTACTAAGATTGCTGTAGATGCAATTAAGGACATGAAGGGAGTCAACTTAATAGGTTCTCCGAAGGCAGAAGACCATGAGGGTATAGTCACATTTACAATTGATGGAGTACACCCACACGATGTTGCTTCTATACTTGATTCACAGCATATTGCAGTAAGAGCAGGACATCACTGTGCACAGCCATTAATGGATTTCCTTAAGGTTAATTCAACAACGAGAGCAAGCTTTGCTTTCTATAACACAGAAGAAGAAGTACAGCATTTTATAGAAGAACTATCTAAGATCAGGGGGCTTATGGGATATGGAGACTAAAACTTTTTATAATGAGGTTCTTACGGACCACAATATGCATCCATATCATAAGCATGATATAGACAATGCAGACTTAGAGCTTGAGGGCGTTAATCCAAGCTGTGGAGATGATATTATCTTAAAGCTTAAGTTTGATGATGCTAAGAAAACTATTGTTGATGGGGCATTTACAGGAGATGGCTGCGCAATATCGCAGGCATCAGCAGATATAATGCTTGAGCTTATCATTGGAAAGCCTATTGATGAGGCTGTACATCTTTCAGAACTTTTTCTTAAGATGATTAAGGATGAGGCAACTGAGGAAGAGATTGATGAGCTTGATGAAGCCGGAGCATTAAGAGATATCTCTCATATGCCAGCAAGAGTTAAATGTGCAGTACTTGGCTGGCACACAATGGAAGAGATGGTAGAGAACCTTAAGAATGTTTAGAATGTAACCCAATCACTTATAATATGGTGATTGGGTTTTAATGTTTGTAGATAAGAATGGAGTAAATATGGAAAAGAAATTAGTTAAGCAGCAGCTTCTTACAGGAGAACGTGCTCTTTTTGCAAGCAAAGACCTTCGCATAGAAGACTCTATATTTGATGATGGTGAGTCTCCATTAAAGGAGAGCAGTAATATAGAGCTTGTAAACAGCAGCTTTAAGTGGAAATATCCACTCTGGTACTGCAACAATGTCAATGTAAAGGACTGTTATTTCTTTGAGATGGGAAGAGCAGGAGTATGGTACACTAACGATATTAATGTTGAGGATACAATTATTGAAGCACCTAAGAATTTCAGAAGATGTAACAGACTAGGTCTTAAGAATGTGGAATTTGTCAATGCAGAGGAAACTCTCTGGAGCTGTGATAATGTTACTATGACAAATGTAGTGGCAAAGGGTAATTATTTTGCAATGAACAGCAACGATATGAAGATTGATGGTCTTAAGCTTGTTGGCAATTATCCATTTGATGGAAGTAAGAATCTTGAGATAAGAAATTCAAGACTTATGAGCAAGGATGCTTTCTGGAATGCTGAGAATATAACAGTGTATGATTCATACATTTCGGGTGAGTATCTTGGCTGGAATTCTAAGAATCTTACATTTGTCAACTGTACAATAGAGAGTCTTCAGGGCTTATGCTATATTGACAATCTTGTTATGAAGAACTGCAAGCTTATTAATACAACACTTGCTTTCGAGTATTCAACTGTAGATGCTGATATCACAAGCAGGGTTGACAGTGTGTTAAATCCAACTTCGGGAACTATAACAGCAGACAGCATAGATAAGCTTATAATTGAGAAGGATAAGGTTGATCCTTCACTTACTAAGATTGTATGCAGGAATTAATTAAGGTGTGTTATCAGGGAGGAAGCTGATTATGAAATATGATTTTGATACGGTGGTAAACCGCCGCGGAACTGATTCACTGAAATGGGATGTTGCAGACAATGAGCTTCCTATGTGGGTTGCAGACATGGATTTTAAGACAGCACCAGAGATAACAGAAGCTATCAAGGCAAAGGCTGACCTTGGAATATATGGATATTCAGACGTTCCAAAAGGCTGGTATGACGCGTACACAGGCTGGTGGGAAAGACGCCATAATTTCAGGATGGAAGACGACTGGCTTATGTTTGTAACAGGGGTTATTCCTGCAATATCAAGCTCTGTAAGAAAGCTTACAACACCAGCTGAGAATGTTGTTATCATGACACCTGTATACAACATTTTCTTAAACAGTATTCTTAATAATGGCAGAAATGTGTTACAGAGCCAGCTTGTATACGATAATGGCAGATATGTGATAGATTTTGAAGACCTTGAAGTTAAGCTTAAGAACCCACAGACAACGCTTCTTATTCTGTGCAACCCACAGAATCCGGGTGGAAATGTATGGAGTAAGGAAGAACTTGCGCGGATTGGAGAGCTTGCTTATAAGTATGGAGTTGTTGTTATATCTGATGAGATTCACTGCGAGCTTACAGACCCAGGAGTAGGATATGTGCCATTTGCAAGTGTTTCGGAGGTGTGTAAGAAGATATCTGTAACATGCATAGCACCTACGAAAACATTTAACATGGCAGGCTTACAGACAGCAGCAATATGTGTGCCGGATGAGCGACTCCGTCACAAGGTATGGCGTGCAATCAATACCGATGAGGTAGCTGAGCCAAATGTTTTCGCAGTGGATGCGGCTATAGCTGCATTTACAAAGGGCGAAGAATGGCTCGAGCAGTTAAGAGCATATATCTATGAGAATAAACAGATTACGAAGAATTATGTGGATGCAGAGATTGATGGAGTTTCGATGACAGAATCCAAGGCAACATATTTATGCTGGCTTGATGTAAGTAATATTACAGATGACTCAACAAAGCTTGCTGCATATATACGAAAAGAGACAGGTCTGTATCTGTCAGCCGGGAAAGGCTTTGGTGGTGACGGAAGGAGCTTTTTAAGGCTTAATGTGGCGTGCCCTAAGGCAACATTGATGGATGGTCTGGAAAGACTTAAGACCGGAATATCAGCCTTTGTGAGCAGTGGGCGTTAAATCTTAGAGATACAGAACGGATTGACAATGTAACCTGCTTATTCACTGATATGTTGTCAGGTATATTCAACAAATTATCAGGAATTCGCAAAAAAATTTACTGTGGAATTTATCTGGGAGAAGCATATTGAGTTTTATGCCATCCTAGAGTAGAATATAATAGAATTTGGTTATATATCAGATTGTGAAGGAGGAATTATGAATATTGTATGTTTAGACCTTGAGGGCGTTCTTGTACCAGAGATATGGATTGCATTTGCGCAGGCAAGCGGAATCCCAGAACTTAAGAGAACAACAAGAGACGAACCAGATTATGATAAGCTTATGAACTGGAGACTTGGTATTCTTAAGGAGCATGGTCTTGGACTTAAGGAGATTCAGGATACTATTGCTAAGATTGATCCAATTCCAGGAGCAAAGGAATTTCTTGATGAATTAAGAAGCATAACACAGGTTATCATTATTTCAGATACATTTACACAGTTTGCTACTCCACTTATGAAGAAGCTGGGCTGGCCAACTATTTTCTGTAATTCTCTTGAGGTAGCTGATAATGGCGAGATTACAGGTTTCAAGATGCGTTGTGAGCAGTCAAAGCTTACAACAGTTAAGGCTTTACAGTCTATTGGCTATGACACTATTGCATCAGGAGACAGTCACAATGACTTAGGAATGATTAAGGCAAGCAAGGCAGGTTTCCTCTTTAAGAGTACAGAGCAGATTAAGGCTGATAATCCTGAATTAGAGGCATTTGATACATATGATGAGCTTTTAGCTGCTATTAAGAAGGCACTTTAAGATACATCGAAGGTAAAAGGGGTTACTATGTTATTAGAAGAGATACTCAAGCAGGAGCAGGAAAGATTCATTAAAGAAAATCTCCTTTCTGATGAAATGATTGAGTTATTAAAAGAAAATATTATGCCGTTTAACACACTGATGGCTTATTACAGATGCGCCATTATGGAGGTTGAGACTAAGTTCAAGGTGCTTAATGAGGAGTTCTCATTACAGTATGACAGAAATCCTATTGAGAGTATCAAGAGTAGAATTAAGTCTATGGATGGCATATTTAAGAAGGCGAAGAAGAAAAATATTCCTATAACAATGGAAGGCATTGAGGAAGGCATAAGAGATATTGCGGGAGTAAGGGTAATATGTTCTTTTCCGGAAGATATCTATATGCTTGCCGACTGCCTGTTAAAGCAGGATGATGTAGTGCTTGTTGAGAGAAAGGATTATATCAAGAATCCTAAGCCAAGTGGTTACAGAAGTCTTCACCTTATAATTGAGATACCGATATTCCTTCAGAATGAAAAGAAGATGATGAAGGTTGAGGTTCAGCTCCGTACAATTGCCATGGATTTCTGGGCAAGCGTGGAGCATAAGGTTCGTTATAAGAAGAATATTCCAGATTCTGAAGCAGAACAGCTGGCAGCAGAATTGTCTTCATGTGCAGATCAGATTGCTGCAATGGATAACAAGATGGAAGAGATTCGCCGCAGAATTGCAGAAGCGGAGGAAAGAGAAGCTGAAAATAGCCCGGCTAAGCAGCCTCAGACGATAGGTGGGGTGATGCTTAAGAAGAGGCTGGAATCGGGGAAGTTTCCCTTTAAGAAGTAGGTAAATATGGCTCCCCGGAGAGGGGGCTGGGGATGGCTGTATGGTTTAATTGAAAACGCGCTCCCGCTCGGGCGAAGACGCAGCGGGTACTAAGTTTGTGGGGATTTGCCGCCTTTCGGCGGCTCTCCCCACGCACTAAGTACCGGCGTCTTCACACGGTTTCCAATTAAACCATACAACCATACCCAGCCCACCAACCCGGGGAGTTTTTACCTACTTGCGTTGGTCGCGTTGCTCCCTCGCTGTTGTGGTGGGCGAGTGGGCGCCGGTTGCGGACGGTGTCGACAACACGGACAAAATCCAAGCAGTGTCTTAACGACACGCCCACATCCACGCAGATTCCCTATCCGCACAAGCCACCATTACCGGACATAAAAGAAGGAGGATATTATGAAGGTTATATCTATTGTTGATGATGATTATGGAATTATGTTTAATAACAGAAGAGTATCTAAGGATAGTATGCTTAATGAGCATATTATTAAGATGCTTGATGGCAGGAAGTTATGGCTTTCTTTATATAGCAAGCAGCTTTTTGGTGATTACGAGAATCTTGAGGTTAATCAGGAGTTTGGATTTGCCGGGAAGGATGATTTTTGTTTTGTTGAGGACTCTGAGATTGTTTCTTATGAGGATATGGTGGATGAGGTTTATCTGTATAAGTGGAACAGGAAGTATCCTTCTGATGTGAAGTTTCCTAAGGACATGCTTAAGGATTTTGATATGGATGGAGCTGCTGACTTCGAGGGTAATTCTCATGAGAAGATTACTGAAGAGAGATATGTAAGAAAGAAGTAAGGAGTTTGATACATGCGTAATAGCAGGTTAGAAATACTAAGGAGAATAACCGCATTTTTACTGATATTCTTTATTGTGGGAAGCGTACCTGGATTAAGCGGATGCTCTTCCAAGAAAGCTGGCAATTCAGGTGCGGCGGCGTCAGTGTCAGCGCAGACAGATATGGCATCCTTTGCATATGATGGAAAGCCTTATGTTGTAATTAATGACAATGATCCGGATTTTACTGATGCTGATATGACAACCACCTCATTTGAAAGCTATGGTGAGCTTGATGGGCTGGGAAGATGTACCACAGCATTTGCGAATATTGGTAAAGATCTTATGCCTGCGGAAAAGCGTGGCCCTATTGGTGAAGTGAAGCCGACAGGCTGGCAGACGGCTAAGTATGATAATGTTGATGGCAAATATCTGTATAACAGATGTCATCTGATTGGATATCAGCTTACTGGTGAGAATGCCAATGAAAAGAATCTGATTACAGGAACAAGATATCTTAATGTTGATGGTATGCTGCCTTTTGAAAATATGGTGGCGGATTACATAAAGGAAACTAATAATCATGTTCTGTACCGCGTAACACCTGTATTTTCTGGCGATAATCTTGTTGCCAGCGGTGTGCAGATGGAGGCTGAGTCAGTTGAGGATAATGGTGATGGAATTCTTTTCAATGTGTATTGTTTTAATGCACAGCCGGGAATTGCTATTGATTATGCAACAGGTGACAGCCATCAGGACGATTCAATAGTTGCAGATGCTTCAAAGTCAACAACTGCAGCAGAAGCAAATGTGCAGACATATGTACTTAATACAAATACTAAGAAGTTCCACAAAGAATCCTGCAACAGTGCAAAGAGCATGGATGCTTCCAATAAAAAGATTTATACAGGAAGCAGGCAGGATATTATTGATATGGGGTATGAGGCTTGTGGTGTGTGCAAGCCGTAAAATAGTTATTTGAATTGAATTAAATTTAATAATATGGTAAGATTTTGACAGAGAAACCGGACAATATAATAGTTAGCTTGTTTATACATGGAAAGGAATTTTTATGAGAAAAATCAAACTAATACTGTTATTTTGCGCTGTTTTTCTGTCAATTTTGTTATTAACAGGTGATAAAGACAGGATACAGGCAGATGATGATGACAGTAATTTTACTAATTTAGTGGTATTTGCCAGATTTGCAGGTGAAACCGAATTTATAAATGATGTATATGAAGGCAGTTCTGTCAGAAAAATAACAGATAATTCATATAATGCAGGTTCATATAGTGTAGGCGATTATTACAAATGTGTATCAGATAACAAATTAAGAATGAGAAGTGTATATTTATATGATAATGGCGGCTCAATTGTACTTTCACATCCTCGTGGGTATTATGCAGAGTACAGCGATATAAATACTATTGGTTATAAAGATGCTTCGGAGCGTGCAAGCAGAATGTATGAGCTTAGGCAGGAGTGGTCAGAAGCTGTTAATAATGCCATATCATCTGGTAATAAGATTTCTGATTATAATAATACTGTATACTATGACTATGGTGTGCTTGATAAAGATAACAATGGTACTATTGATTCAATTACAATTATTTATAAGAATAATAAGTCAGGTAATATATCAGTAAGCTGGTCTTCACCATTGTGGAATTATACAGATTATGTTAATAATATTTCTGTTAATACCGGCAAAAAAACTATTAATAGTTACAAATATGTCCAGATAACCAATTCGTATTGTAAGCCTGATGGTGATAGTAACGGATATTTATTTAAGGATGAGGATGACCGGGTATTTGTATCAATTGCAACAGCAGTACATGAAATGGGACATATTATGGGGCTGAAGGATTTATATAACTCAAAGAATGCGTCACCAGTGTATTTCATGTCAGTTATGGCAAAGCATATATCTCCAGTTCCACAGTTTATGTCTCTTAAGGAGAAAGAAGTATTAGGCTGGGCTGATGAGAATGATATTAAGACGATTTTGTCCGAAGGAGAATATAGTCTTAAAGCATTAGGAACTTCAGGTACGGATAATATTACAGGATATAAGATGGATATTCCGGAAAAGGGTAAGACATTGTATCTTGAGTACAGAAACTTTGAGGATAATGGTAACAAATATGATTCTCAATATAAGCAGATGTTCAAGATTGATGGAAACAGAGTGGATAAAATTACATTAAAATCCGGGCTGGTATGTTATCTTATAGACAGTGATACTAAGTTTCCAAGTAATATGTATTTTTCATCACCTAAATGGAATTATGAAGTTCTTGGTGGACAGTATAACACAAAGGCAGATGCAGCATTAGGAATAGGTGAAGATATATGGATTTACGGAGATATTTATATCAGTGTCAAGTCAATCGAGAATAATATACTCACATTTGAAATAAAGGGTGGTATTCCAGAGCATATTCATAGTGGTGGAGTGGCAACATGCATCAGCCGTGCAGTGTGTGAAGTATGTCATGAGGAATATGGTGAATTAAATAAGGATAACCATAAGTTACAGCACGTAGAAGCTAAAGCAGCTACAGTGACTCAGGAAGGTAATATTGAATATTATTACTGCTCTTTATGTTTAAAATACTTTGCAGATTCAAATGCATCAAAGCAGATAGACAAAGATAGTGTTGTTACATCAAAACTGACGCCAGAAATAATTGAAGGTGATAAATGTATAATTGATAAGAATTCCGACAAGGCAATTACAATTAAGTCTAATGCAGCATTTTCAGATTTTGTAAAAGTAGAACTTGATGGCAGAGAGCTTGTAAAAGATAAGGATTATACGGTAAAAGCAGGAAGTATTATTGTAACACTTAATCCAGATTTAATAAAAAAATTATCGACGGGAGAGCATGCTATAGGTATTGTTTCATTGAGTGGAACAGCTAGTGCACATTTTACTGTTAAAGAACCGGAGACGGAGAATACTAAAGAATCTGAAACAGAGACAGAGAGTATTAAAGAATCTGAAATAGTGACGGAAAGTACTAAAGAAACAGAACCGGAGACAGAGAGTAAAGAAACAGAGACTATCAGTCAGACCGAATCAGAAACAACTAGCTGGTATACATTTGATGAATCTGAAACAAATGCATCATCAATTAACACTGGGGACAGAAATCATGGGAAATTATGGCTTGTAATAGCAATTATTGCGTTAGCTGGATGTATTGTAGCAGCAGTTATGTATGTTGTTTCAAAGCGAAAGTAATAAAAACTGAATAGCAACTGATAATACAAAACAGGAGTAGGTCACAATAGCTTAACTCCTGTTTTGTGTTATAAAATATTGTTGTTATTCAGTAAATGTTCCAACCAATTTAGCAAGCATAGCAACTGTCATATCCATGCCTTCAACAGTAATATGCTCATATGGGCCGTGGTAAGCGTGTCCTCCAGTTCCAAGGTTAGGGCATGGAAGTCCTTTGAAACTTAACTGGCAGCCGTCTGTGCCTCCGCGGATAGGAAGGACGAGCGGCTCTATTCCGGCATGCTCACAGGCTTTCTTTGCATTATCAATAAGATTCATGCAGCCCGCAATGATTTCGGACATATTCTTATACTGGTCTTTAATGGTGAGAGTGACAGTTCCCCCACCCCATTTCTCATTCATATTCTTTTCTATCAGACGAAGTGTTGCCTTTTTTGCATCAAAGAGGTTCTTGTCGTGATCCCTTACAATATAATTAAGTGTTGCTTCACTTACATCTCCGGACATGCTGGTAAGATGGTAGAAGCCCTCATAATCCTCAGTTCCACGAGGCGTTTCCATGGCTGGAAGTGCGTTGTTGATTTCCATTGCAACAAGACTGGCATTAATCATTGTGTCTTTGGCAGAACCAGGGTGTACATTAAATCCTTTAATGTGAAAATCTGCCTTGCAGGCATTGAAATTTTCATACTGAATTTCGCCTTCTGTATCGCCGTCAATTGTATAGGCGTATTTGGCACCAAATTGTTCTATGTTAAAATGTTCAGCTCCCCTGCCAATTTCTTCATCAGGTGTGAATGCCACGCATATTGTTCCATGAGGTATATTGTTTTTCTGCAAATGTTCTATCATAGTAAGTATCTCGGCTATACCTGCTTTGTCATCAGCGCCAAGAACAGTGCTTCCGTCAGACGTGATAATTGTGCGTCCTTTAAGAGTACTAAGATGAGGGAAATCATGCACAGACAGAGTTATCCCGGCAGGAAGTGTAAGTGATTCACCATTGAAATTCTCTGTTATAACAGGTGTAATATCATGATTGCAATAATCGGACACAGTATCCATATGTGCAATAAATCCAATAGCAGGTACATTTTCATAACCGTTTGTTGCTGGAAGCTTACCGTACAGGTAACACATATTATCAAGTACAATGTCCGATAAATTCAATCCTTCCATCTCATTTTCAAGAAATCTGGCTAACTCAAACTGGCATGCAGATGAGGGAGTTGTTTCACTGTTTTCATCACTTGGTGTACGGAAAGTGACATATTTTAATAATCGTTCATAGGCTTTCATGATAATTCTCCATTCTTTGGATTGATATTCATATAATAACACATTTTCTATCTGAATATCCGTAATATATAAAAAAGCAGGAGAAAATCTCCTGCCTGGTAATTAATATTATTCTGCTTCTACAGCACCCATGTTTTCTAGGACGTCAGCGTTCTTTCTAACAAATATTGCCTTAAATATAAGCCTTACAAGTGGTCCGCAATAGAACATCTGATAGCAGATTGCCATAGGGAAGTTCATTGCCCATGTTTTAATCCACATGCCAAAGGATGGCTCTTTGAAAAGAAATGTTGCAACGAGACTCATAACCGGACACATAATGCAGCATATACATATTGATATTGCATATGTGATGAACTGAGGTCTGTCAGTAGGACGCATGACTGTAAATGCAAGCATTTTAGCAATCTTTCCTACAACGAAGAATTCGAGTACGAATGCAATTGGAACCATGATTGGCAATTCATGTGTTGCAGCTAAGAAAGTAGTACCATTTACAGTACCTGTGTTGAGGGCAACATTATATACGACCATTCCATAGACCATAATTGTTGCCATAATAATTGTGAAAATAACATCCTGAAACTTGTTTTTTGGCATAAAAAAATCCTCCTTAAATAATAACCTAAGCAAAACATGTGTTGTTCGTTATCATCCGGGGGATGTGTCGTTTCCAATATAACCATATTTAATTGTGCCGTGGTATAGTATCATAAGATTAATAAATATGTCAAGAAAATTTGGACTTAAATTGCTATAATGATATAATAAACATAATTATAAATTTATTTTAAGGGGAGAGGAAATGAATACAATTATATGGATTGGTTTGTTTATGTTTATTATGGGGACAATTATTCTGGTTAGTTCATATCAGAGTATATTTAATCAGAGTGCAAAGGCTGGAGGAATAATAGCAGCATTATGTATCTATCTGTTGCTTGATGGTGTAGCAGTAATGTTATGGGGTAATCATAATTATATTATAGCCTTTTTTATAGGAGGGTTAGGACTTCTTTTATCAGTTATGATATTGATAGATGTAATTAAATCAAGAAATAAGTCTGATGAGGAGTACCGAAAAAAGGTTGAAGATGACGCCAATATGCGTCCGGTAAAGGTGTCCAAAGTAGAACAGGATGGAGTAAGTGTCCGTGTTTATATGAAAGTATACAGAGGTGAAAACATTTCATCCGGAAAGATAACATTTCTTACACAATCTGGTATATATAAAGAGGGAGATATGTGGAAGGTGCTGTATCCAGGAATTGTGGCGTTTCATCCGGGATTAGAGGAAGAATTTAGTTCTAACAGGTTAGTTGATATAACAGGTGTGGATGAAACTTTTTTTAATAAATTAAGTGCGGTAGAGCATCTTCTGATAGGAAATGTTGTTTAGTAATTTTAAAAATCAACTTGATTTTTTAAAAATCGGGTGTATACTATAAACAATTTAATACATATGGAACTTCAGGGCAGGGTGTGATTCCCTACCGGTGGTAAAGCCCACGAGCCGAGGCGTAAGCCAGAGCATGATTCGGTGTAATTCCGAAGCCGACAGTAAAGTCTGGATGGAAGAAGTGATATTAAAGTTAGTTATTCATAATGTAATCATAGTAGAATGAATGGCTGGCTTGAATGTGGATACTGGCTCTGAGATGAATTTTATTATCTCAGAGTTTTTTTGATTGTCAGAGTAAGAATTTGATTATAGAAATTCGATATTTTGGCGTAAGGCTTCTGAAGTGGTGAAATGAAACTGCTTTGGAAGCCTTTTTTATGTCTGGGTTGGATTTTGGTTGTGCTGGGGTGTCTGTATTGTTGAGGCGGAGTCTGGTCTGAAATGTTGGAACTGGCAATTGTGGTGGTAGCATATTACGGCGATTTAATTCTGAGCAATCTTGCGGCATATTATAGCAATTCAGAGCAGCAGGGCAGCAGGTAAATTTGGCAAAAACCTATAAATGTAAGTTTTTGCGGCTTTGGTAGGTTTATTTTAGCTAAAAACTGAAGAAAACATAAGCAATTACCTACTAAACAAGTCATAAACAATGAATTTATAGGTCTTTTAGTTGTAAAAATTCGTTTAACATTATAGACAAGATAAAAAAAGACCTACTAAACCATTGAAAATGCGACTACTTATAGATTTCACGACTTTGAGCCGGCAAAATCAAGGAAAGAACAGAAAGAAGGTGTAGATATGCAGCAGGAAATAAATAATAATTTTTCAAAAGAAGATGAATTCTACATGAAGCGGGCAATTGAGCTTGCAAAGAGAGGAACAGGCTGGGTTAATCCTAATCCGCTGGTTGGAGCTGTAATTGTAAAGGATGACAGAATTATAGGTGAAGGCTGGCACAGGAAATATGGTGAACTTCATGCAGAAAGAGATGCACTTTTAAGATGTAAGGAAGATACCAATGGAGCAACTATATATGTGACACTTGAGCCGTGCTGCCATCATGGGAAACAGCCGCCTTGCACTGAAGCACTTGTGCAGGCAGGAATAAGCAGGGTTGTGATAGGTTCGATGGATCCAAATCCCCTGGTAAGTGGAAAAGGTGTTAAATATCTGGAAGAACACGGGATTAAAGTTGAAGGTTGTGTATGCAATGAAGAATGTCTGGCGATGAATTATGTATTCTTTCATTACATAAGGAATAAAGAGCCATATGTTGTGATGAAAACGGCACAGACACTTGATGGGAAAATTGCCACATATAAGGGACTTTCCAAGTGGATTACGGGTGAGCAGGCAAGAGAGAATGTGCATGCAGACCGTCACAGATATGCGGCAATTATGGTTGGCGTTGGCACTGTGATTGCTGATAATCCAATGCTTGACTGTAGAAGTACAGCCGTCGGCAATCCACACAATCCTGTGCGAATCATATGCGACAGCAGATTGAGAACTCCGCTGGACAGCAGAATTGTAAAAAGCGCATGGCAGATACCAACAATAATTGCTACATGTAGTACCGACAGCAACAGGAAATCTTTATATGAAAATGCAGGCTGTGAAGTGATAATTACAAAAGAATCAGAGCAGCACATTGACCTTAAAGAGCTTATGAACATACTTGGAGAAAAAGGTATCGACAGCGTGATTCTAGAGGGAGGCGGAACACTTAACTTCTCGGCATTGCAGGCTGGAATTGTGAAACGGGTTCAGACTTACATTGCACCTAAGATATTTGGCGGGGCAGACAGTAAGACAGCAGTTGAAGGTCAGGGTGTTGCAAATGTAGATGAAGCATATCAGTTGAGAAACAAGACAGTTCGTCTTCTTGGTGACGATATTCTGATTGAAGGAGAGTTGTAATGTTTACGGGAATTATTGAAGAAATCGGACATGTGAATAATGTGAAAAAAGGAACGGCGTCGGCAATTCTTACAATACAGGCAGAAAAAGTCCTTGAGGGTACACATATAGGAGACAGCATTGCTGTCAATGGTGTGTGCCTTACAGTGACAGGGATATATGATAATACATTTACTGCTGATGTAATGCACGAGACGTTGAACCGCTCATCACTTGGAAAGCTGGTCAGTGGAAGTGCTGTTAATCTTGAAAGGGCAATGGCGGCTGACGGAAGGTTCGGAGGACATATAGTTTCAGGACATATTGATGGAACAGGAAAAGTTGCAGCGATAACCAGGGATGATAACGCGATATGGTATCAGATTAAGACAGACATCGGAATATTGAAATATATTGTTGAAAAAGGTTCAGTTGCCATAGATGGAATAAGTCTTACGGTTGCCAAGACGGACAGTCATAGCTTTTCAGTGTCGATAATACCGCATACGGCAAAGGAAACAACATTGTCACTAAAAAGATGCGGCGATGTAGTTAATCTTGAAAATGACATTGTCGGGAAATATATTGAGAGGTTTCTTGCTCTGCGGGAAGAAGAACCGCAGACGGGAATCACAAGAGAATTCCTGCTAAAGAATGGATTTTAAAATATCAAAGGGAAAGGAAGGTAAAAGAAAATGTTTGAGTATAACACAGTTGAAGAGGCAGTTAAGGATTTACAGGAAGGAAAGCTGATACTTGTTTCAGATGATGAAAGCAGAGAGAATGAGGGCGACCTTATATGTGCTGCAGAATTTGCAACTACTGAAAATGTGAACTTTATGGCGACATATGGAAAAGGACTTATATGCATGCCTATGAGTGGAGATTTGTGCAGGAAGTTAGGCCTTACACAGATGGTTGCTGACAATACTGATAACCATGAAACTGCATTTACAGTGTCAATAGACCATGTTAAGACGACAACAGGAATATCGGCAGAGGAGAGAGGCTTTACTGCAAGAGCATGCGTGTCAGATGAAGCAAAGCCTGAGGATTTCAGAAGACCAGGACATATGTTTCCACTACGTTCAAAGCCTAATGGAGTTCTTGAAAGAAACGGACATACAGAGGCAACAGTAGACCTTATGAGAATAGCAGGACTTAAGGAATGTGGTCTGTGCTGTGAAATAATGAAAGCAGACGGAACAATGATGAGAAAAGAAAATCTCATAGAAATGTCCGAAAAATTCAATCTCAAATTCATAACAATTAAAGCAATTCAGGAATACAGAAAGAGACATGATAACCTGGTTGAGTGTGTGGCAGTTACAAGAATGCCGACAAAGTACGGTGAATTCATGGCACACTGTTATGTCAATAAGTTAAATGGCGAGCATCATGTTGCATTGGTAAAGGGAGACATTGGTGATGGCAGTAATCTTTTGTGCAGGGTACATTCAGAGTGCCTGACTGGAGACGCATTTGGCTCAATGAAATGTGACTGCGGTCAGCAGTTAGCGTCAGCGATGACACAGATTAACAATGAAGGCAGGGGGGTGCTTCTTTATATGAGACAGGAGGGCAGAGGAATCGGGCTTGTCAACAAGCTTAAGGCATATGCACTTCAGGATCAGGGAATGGATACACTTGAGGCTAATCTGGCGCTTGGTCTGCCGGGAGACGCGCGCGAGTACTACATAGGAGCACAGATATTGAAAGACTTAGGTGCTAAGAGCTTAAGGCTTCTTACTAACAATCCCGATAAGGTATACCAGCTTGCAGATTTTGGAATCGAAATCAGTGAGAGAGTGCCTATTGAGATAGATGCAACCAGCTTTGACAGGTTCTATCTTAAGACAAAGCAGACAAAGATGGGACACATTTTAAATGTGGTGTAAAAAATGAAATATTTATAAGGAGGAATTGATGATGAGAGTTTTAGAAGGTAAGTTAGTTGACAGTGGAATTAAGGTAGGTATTGTAGCAGCAAGATTTAATGAGTTTATTGTGTCTAAGCTTGTTGCAGGAGCAAAGGACGGACTTGTAAGACATGATGTTTCAGAGGAAAATATTGACCTTGCATGGGTACCGGGTGCATTTGAGATACCATTGATAGCTTCAAAGATGGCAAAAAGCGGCAAGTATGACGCAGTTATATGTCTTGGTGCAGTTATAAGAGGTGCTACAAGCCACTACGATTATGTGTGCAGTGAGGTTTCCAAAGGCATTGCAAATGTATCACTTGCAAGTGATATTCCTGTTATGTTTGGAGTGCTTACTACAGATACAATCGAGCAGGCAATTGAGCGTGCCGGAACAAAGGCAGGCAATAAGGGATTTGAGTGCGCTGAAGGTGCTATTGAGATGGTTAATCTTATTAAAGAGATTGAAGGATAATATATAAAATTTTTAGTAATTGTAAAAGGTCAGATTCGTCAGTAACCATTGGGCTTGGCGGGGCTGACCTTTTGTATTATAAAATATGATATAAAATGGATATGCGAAGCTGGTGATATAAGGTATAATAGATTTGTGTCCTTTAATAATTGTTAAATGGGTATATATTACATATAAATTTATAGAATCGATGGGAGAGATAAGATGAAGTGGGGAATTTTGGCTACAGGTAATATTGCAAAAAAATTTGCATCAACCATAAATCAGATGAGTAAAGAAAATGAACAGTTAGTAGCAGTTGGTTCACGTAACATTGAAAGTGCAAAAGCCTTTGCTAATGAGCATGATATCCCAAGATATTATGATTCGTATGAAGCACTGGTTAAAGATCAGGATGTTGAGGCTGTTTATGTAGCAACACCAAATACTTTGCATTATGAGAATTGCAGGTTATGTCTTGAACATGGAAAGCATGTGTTGTGCGAAAAACCATTTACGATAAATGATAAACAGGCACAGGAACTGTACAGGTTGGCAAGGGACAGGCATCTTTTTATCATGGAGGGACTCTGGATATGGTTTCTTCCATTGTATGATCGTTTACACAGTATCTTACAGCAAGGAGTTATTGGAGAAATAAAACATATTTCATGTCAGTATGGGTTTGTTGCAACAGGTGCCAGAAAAGAGCGTAAATTTAACCCTGCACTTGGTGGAGGTGCTTTGTTGGACATAGGAATTTACAATCTGGGATTTCTGCGTATTGTTACAGGGAATGAGCCGCAGAATGTAGAAACTCAAAAAGTACATATTAATGAGTATGGAACAGATGATTACAGCTGTCTCAAACTGACATATAATGATGGATGTACGGCAGAATCAGTCCAGACAATTGGGCAGGAATTAAAACGTAATGCCAGAATTGAGGGAACAAAGGGAAGTATATTTTTACCGGATTTCCAACACGCCGAGACCATGATACTTGAGGTGGAAGGAAAAGAACCGGAAACAATTGAGTGTCCGGTTGATATAAATGGCTTTGAATATGAAATCAGGGAAGTAAGCAGATGCGTAAAACTTGGATATTGCAGCAGTGATGTATATACAGCTAAAGACAGTATTGCACTTACAAGGCTGATGTATGATATCCGTATGAGCTGGAGTTAAAAAATAGGAGACAGTTATATGTATATAATGGAGTGAAGCAGATATGAAAACAGTTATTATATATGCATCGGTTCATCACAATAATACCAAGAAAATTGTTGATGTCATAGTAGATGAATATGGGGTTGATATTATTGATGCAGCTAAGATTACTGAAAAGGACTTATCAGGGTATGATCTTATTGGATTTGCTTCTGGTATTTATTTTGGTAAGATGCATCAGTCCGTAATTAACTTTGCAGAAGTAAATCTTCCAGAGAATAAGGATGTTTTTCTTATATGCACTTATGGAGGAAAGCCGGTATTTGATTCAATAAAGGGAATTATAAAAGAAAAGCAGGGAAGAATTGTGGGAGAATTTTCTTGTAAGGGATATGACACATTTGGACCATTCAAACTTATAGGAGGAATATCAAAAGGACATCCGGATAAGAATGATCTTGATAATGCAAAGGCTTTTTTTAAAGGGTTTTGTAAAAATCGGAGTTTGTGGAGGTATAGTATGGAATTCATAAGTAAAGAGAAGATAGTTGAATTATCAAATCCAGGAGTTGTTTCAAGACAACTATTAAATCCTGAAAATTCATCAAGTGAAAGGGTGACAATTACAGAGGTTCATCTTGAAATAGGTGCTTGCCAACCAAGACATACACATGATGCGTCAGAACAAATTTGGTATGCAACAAAAGGAACGGGTAAACTATTACTTGCAGATGAACAAGAAAAAGTGTTTACTGCTGGGGATGTTGTAAGATTTGCAGATAAAGATGTTCATGGTTTATTGAATGATGGTAATGAAGAATTTGTGTATGTATCAGTGACTGCACCACCAATAAACTTTGGATATGCATATAAGGATAAAAAATAGACAAATTCAAGTTTGTCGAATTAATAAAACGGAAGTTTGTCAGACTGACGATATACAAAAATAATATAAAAGATATTTCAGTAAAAATAAACCAAAATATCTTTTGAAATAATTGAATAATATAATGTTGCTAGGTATAATAAAAGATATTTAGGGATATAATAACCTAAATTTCTTTTAGGAGGAATATCATGGTGAAAGAGATTAAAAGGGATTATTATTTAGAACAACTTATAAAACGTGAAGGAAATGGTCTGATTAAAATTGTAACAGGAATAAGAAGATGTGGAAAATCATATTTATTGCGGACTCTGTTTAAAAATCATTTGCTTGAAAATGGAATAGATGAAAAACACATCATCGAAATGGCATTTGATTTATTTGATAATATAGAATACCGAGACCCAAAAATCTTTTACCCATGGGCAAAGGAACAGATTAAAGATGATGAAAAATATTACTTTCTTTTAGATGAAGTACAGTTGCTTGATGAGTTTGTGAGCGTGCTTAATGGTTTAGCGGATAAGAAGAATTGTGATGTGTTTGTAACGGGAAGTAATGCAAAGTTTTTGTCCAGAGATATAGCAACTGAATTTGGCGGCAGAGGGGATGAGGTTCATATGTACCCTTTGAGCTTTTCGGAATTTATGAGCTGCTATGATGGTAACAAATATGATGGCTGGAACGAATATATTACTTATGGCGGTATTCCATTGGTAGTATTGGCTGAAACGGATGAGCAGAAAATGACGCTTCTGGATAATCTGTTTCAAGAGACATATATTAGCGATATTGTAAAACGAAATAAGATAAGAAATGTTGGAGAAATGGAAGCGCTGCTTGATGTTTTGGCATCCGCAATAGGTGCTTTGACGAATCCTAACAAACTTCAAAAAACATTTAAAAGTATAAATAACTCAAAGATTACCGCAACTACTATTACAAAATATATTGAATATTTGGAAGATGCTTTTTTAATTGAAGAGGCAAATAGATATGATATTAAGGGAAAATCTTATATCGGTACACCGTTGAAGTACTATTTTATGGATATGGGACTCAGAAATTCAAGAATTCATTATAGACAGATGGAAGTGACACATTCTATGGAGAATGTAATTTACAATGAATTAAGAATGAGAGGCTTTCATGTTGATGTTGGTAATTTGACTGTTGTTGAAAAGGGGAAGGATGCAAAACCGATAAAAAAACAACTGGAAGTCGATTTTATCTGCAGTAAAGGTTCTAAAAAGTACTATATCCAGTCAGCGTATATGCTGGAGACGGAAGCAAAAATGACACAGGAAATTCGCCCTTTTTTGAAAATAAATGATTCATTTAAGAAGATTGTAATTACATCTGATACACCAAAACCATTTTATAATGAGCAGGGTATTTTAATCATGAATGTGTATGAATTTTTACTAAATGCAGATTCGTTGGAATTATAAAAAGTGACTGGTAAATCGAAGTTTATAGAATTAAGATAATCGGAATCTGGCGGAGGTAATGAAATGCTTTAAGAATTTGGAATTAGTTTTGGCACAGCACTAATCATAGATTAAAGCTATGGCTAACCACAATTAAAATGTATTATAAATATCAAATAACATCTGATACAATTATTCTCACGATTGATTTATAACAGGAGGATACATATGAGTAAATTACATACACCTTTCAGATATGATTATGTGGGAAGCTTTTTAAGGCCAGAAAGATTAAAGAAGGCAAGAGCTGATTATGAGAGCGGAAAGATTAACAAGGCAGAGCTTACAGCAGTTGAAGACGACTGCATAAGAGAGCTTGTAGCAAAGGTTAAGGAACTTGGATATCATGTTATAACTGATGGAGAATTCAGAAGGTCTACATGGCATCTTGATTTCATGTGGGGTTTCAACGGAGTTGAGCATAGAAAGACAGTTGACGGTAATACAACATTTGACGCAGAAGCAGCAATGATTGATGATACATATATGGTTGGTAAAATATCAGTAAAGAACCATCCGTTTGTTGAACATTTTAAGTTCGTTAAGGCATTAGAGGACGAGAACACTGTTGCGAAGCAGACAATTCCTTCACCGGGACAGTTCTATGCATATTTTACAGGCGCAGAGCTTTTAGCAGATACACTTGCAATCTATGGAACAGAGGAAGCATTTGCAGAAGATGTAATTAAGGCTTACAATGAATTTGTTGTTGAAATATATGCGGCAGGATGCAGAAATCTTCAGTTTGACGATTGCGTATGGGGCGGAATGGTTAATCCAAAACTTGCTGTTGCACTTACAGGAAGAAGCGGCGAGGCGCTTGAAGATTATAAGAAACTCATGCTTAAGTTAAACAACGAGGTTGCTGCGGCTGCACCAGAAGACCTGCTTATCAATACACATGTGTGCAGAGGCAATTATCATTCAACATTCTTCAGTTCTGGAGCATATGACAGTGTTGCAGACCTGCTTTTCGGTGAAGAAAATGTTAATGCATATTATCTGGAATATGATGATGAGCGTTCAGGCGGATTTGCACCGTTAGCAAAGGTATCTGGGGATAAGAAGGTTGTTCTCGGACTTGTTACAACCAAGACGCCAGCACTTGAGAATAAGGAACTTGTTATAAACAGAATTCATGAGGCGGCAAAATATGTTCCACTCGACAGACTGTATCTGAGCCCACAGTGTGGATTTGCTTCATGCGAGATAGGAAATAAGCTTACTGAGGAAGAGCAGTGGGCTAAGTTAAAGCTTGTCAAGGAAATTGCTGAAGAAGTATGGGGATAAGCCTTAGAAAATGAATATATGATGATTTAGAAGGATTGGAGATTGTGAGAAGTCTCCAATCCTTTTTTGATTTTTATCAGTTATAACTTATAGAATGCAAAATTAAAAATATTTTATCAGTTATAACTGATAAAACTGTCAAACTTTTTTCCGCATGATTTCGTATATAAATATAGAAAAGCAAGTGCGATTAAAAAAAAGGGAGGGGTTTTATGAGAAAGAAATGGTTTGTTGGCATATTTGTAGCATTGATAAGTATGACATGTATATCAGGTTGTGGAGTTTCTTATAAAGATTATATGGATATACAGCAGACGGAGACTGAAACTGAGCAGACTGGTGGAATTGAGACGAATCGTGAATATATTATGGAAGAGGATGTTATGAAGTTGCCATCAGATGCAGTAATTATAGATGATTATTCTAAAGAGGGAACAATTCTTACAAGTCCACACTTAAACTATAATATTAGTATAAAGGTTAATAAGGCTATACTGGCTGATAATATGGATGTGTATAAAGAAATTGGTGGTACAGACAGTGATTTTATAGAATGGATAAAAAAGGTTAATTCAAGAGAAGCAGGATTTACTAACACATACAATGAAGCAGACGGGACATTTGACAGCAGATATGATGGAGTTGGTACTAAGATTTTTATGATATCGGCAGAACTTGTTAATAACTCAGATTCAGAAGCTGCAATTAATATTGCTGGAATAAAGCCATATAGTCTGGACAGGGAGAATGGGGAGATTACCAGATTGAGTATATGTGAATCAATATTTTATGATTATGCAGAATCAACAGGTGCAGATTATGGGAATATGACACTTAAGGCTGGGGAACACCGCAATATAGTTTTATGTATGGTTGAGCCGGACAAGATAGTAAAAAAATATTATAGAAATGAGAATGGCAGAAATGTTGCGACAGACACTGACGATATTAATTATGACAATATTTATCTGAGGTTAAGCCTTTTAGGGGTTCAGCAGGTCGCTAACGGGGAAAACTTTATAAAGTTTAATATTGAGTAAGAAGGTGATGTATATGGGGCGAATGATAAGAATAGAACTTTACAGAGCTTTTCATGGGAAAGAACTTAAAACTGCAATGTTATTAGGAGGGTTGCTGGGACTGGCACATTTTGTATTAGAAGTTATACCATCAGTCAGTCATATATTTGACGGATATCATCCGGATATTGCGTCTTCTGTTGTTGGAAATGTTACGGAAAGCTGGATGGGTGGAATGATTAATCCAGAGATTAATATATACCAGATGGTGGTATTTTTATTAATAACTATTCCGTATGCAGCATCATTTTACACAGACAGGAAGGCCGGAATACTTAAGAATATAGCTGTAAGAGGTGAAAAAAGAGAATATCTGGCAGCCAAATCTGTAGCGGTGTTTATGACTGCCGGGGTTTCAGCAGTATTTCCGTTGTTACTTAATCTTATGCTTACAATGACAATGTTTCCGGTAATTAATTATGACTGGTACCAGCTGCCGAATTATAAGGCATTGTTTATGAATCTTGCTGTTAAAAATGTGATTGCATATTGCATTGTATATATGGCACTGATATTTGTATTTGCAGGACTTATAGCGGGACTGGCATTATCACTGTCATTATATGCTAATAACAGATTTGTTGTATTATCGCTGCCTTTTCTTATATGTATAGTATCGGGAAGGCTGGTCGCATATTCGGGTAATCCGGTTATAAGAGGGCTTGCAATACAGAAGGTGTTTTATGTTCCACAGAGTTCGCCAACAACATTAGTTTCTTTATGCATATTGTTTGTTGTGCTTGTTTTATGCGGATATGTGCATTTTATGGTAAGGGGCGTGAAAATGGATGTTTTATAATGACAGATTATCGGGAAAGGAAAGAAAGCAGAAAATTGCATTGATAGTATGTGCAGTAGTTGTTCTGGCAGTATGGCTTATGCTTACAATCAGAATTAATACGATTTTTCCATCCAAAAAGATTGAAAAATGCGGATATGGAGAATGGATTAATTATACACCTGACATAGCGGATATTATTACAGTAGATGTGAGTATCTCACCGGTATCGTGCAAAATGTATGACAGGGCAGGTATTTTAAAAGATTACACAAAAGAACAGCTTGGAATATTTTCAGAAGGAAAAGACGATTCAGATTATCTTGTATTTACTGTTGATATAAAAAATAACGGACAGGAGGCTGTAAGCATAAACCGTCTGGCATCATTATTTATCTATTGTACAGAATTTAATGGTGACAGCAACTCTCTGGAAAGGATGAATACTGATATTAAGACAGTGGCATCAGGTGAAACACAGAGAGTACAATTTGTAACCAACATAAAGTATAAGGATGCATGGATGGTTAATAGCAGACAGAGATATGCAGAGTCTGATGTTTACATAGTTATGTCACAGTATCCATTAGAGAGAAGAATGGTATTTTCTATTGAATAATTAATAAAGGGGGATTTTATGAAGTGGAGAATCTGGAAAAGACCACTGGAGTGGAAAAAGATATCATTGTATGCTGTTGTTATTTTAGTTTCATTATTTGTGTGTGAATTTGCATTTGCAGCAAGAAAGGCAAAGGGCGTCACATGCGTGAAAGATTTTATTATTACATATAATTACAGGGTTGTTCCTTATATAGCAATTCCTGTTATTATGGTTCTTTTAATATCGTATTTTAGAAGAATGTATGATGATAACAGAATGGTGCGGTATGTTAATATAAGAAATTTTTACATTTCTGTAATTGGTGGGGGAATTGGCAGGATTGTATTATATGTAGTTATTATGACCGTCTGGATGTTTATAGGCGGTGTTGTATCGACACATGGAATTATTGACAACTGGCAGTCAAAAAATGCGATGGCAAAGAGAGTTTATGGAGCATATCTTACAGACACAAAGTTTATCACAGTGTTTTCAGGAATTTTCATAACATTAATTTTAATGATGATTATAAACATGGAAATGCTGATGATAATACACAGATATATACATAGCTGGATTGCCGGATATTTTATATGCATAGTACTTAATCTGTATATGCTGGTTGAGCAGGGAAATGCCAGAGTGCTGAAAACATTTATAACATACAGGGTATACCAGAATGGATGGAGATACAGCAGTCTTGTGTATATGGCTGTGATAGTGGCTGTACTGCTTATGGTTATATTATTGATGGGAAAATGTGACAGTTTAAGGAGAAATCGATGATGTTTTGGAATATTTTAAAAAATGATATAGCGCGTGGGATATTTAAAAGAAAATATTTATACATAATATCGACTGTTGTAATAGCTGCACTGGTAATTATTGCTGATATGAGTCTGGGAAGAAAAACCGGTTCACATGGATATACAGGTCAGGTATCAGTGGGGGATTTGTTTCAGGTGTTTTACAGGGGCAGCAGAATAATTAAACCAGACAATATTGCAGAATTTTATATATCAGAACAGTATCTGTTTATGGTTCTTGGCATTGCATTTATTGTAGGAAACTATTGCGTCAGGGATTTTGGCAGTGTGGGTATGCAGATAATAATCAGATGTGGAAGCATTGGCAAATGGTTTGCAGGTAAAGTTATGTGGTGTTTTGCAAGTGCTTTATATATGACAGCGTTGACGGATATATTAATTGTAATTATAAGTGTAATTCATGGATATGAACCGGGACTGGATGTGCATATGGAAGTGCTTCGTATATATGGATATCCAGAGAATGTAACAAATGTGGCAGCAGGTGAAATAGGGGTTATGAGTCTGGTTCTTCCGTTGCTTTCATTATTTGCCATAGCACTGGTGCAGATGTTTTTATCAATGATATGTTCGTCTGTAATAGCACTTTTACTTATATCAACAGGAATGATAATAACGATATTTTCAGGAAATGTATTACTGGTATTCAATGGTCTTATGTGTATGAGAAATAATATATATACTGCTGGAGGAACAGACAGTATTCATATGATGATTGCTGATGTTGTAATAATACTTATATCCATAATAGCAGGATATATATATGTCAGCAGGATGGATATATTAAATGCAAAGGAGATATAGTGTATGAGGGTTGTATTAAGAAATGTGTGTAAAGATATAAAAGGAGCAAGAGTTCTTGATAATGTTAATCTTGAACTTGAAAGTGGCATGGTATATGGTTTTAAGGGAAAGAACGGTTCTGGAAAAACCATGCTTATGCGTGCTATAAGCGGGCTTATAAAAGTGAAGGGTGAAATTGAGATTGATGGGAAAATACTGGGAAAAGATTTTACATTTCCACCAAGCATAGGAATTCTTATAGAGAATCCTTCGTTTGTGGCGGAATATACGGGATTGAAGAACCTTGAGATGCTGGCATGTATTAAGAATAAGATTGAAATTGAAGATATAAGACATGTAATGGAGCAGGTGGGACTGGATCCTGACGATAAGAGAACCTATAAAAAATATTCACTTGGAATGAAGCAGAAGCTTGGAATAGCAGCGGCATTTATGGAAAAACCTGATATCATAATTCTTGATGAGCCTATAAATGCGCTCGATGAAGCGGGTGCAAAACAGGTTCACAAGATACTTGAGGAGCAGAAAAAAAGAGGAGCACTTATTATAATTGCCTGCCATGACAAGGAAGAACTTGAAATGCTGTCAGATGAGATAATTGAGATTTATGAGGGCAGGATTGTTGCCGGGGAAAAAGAGTGATTATGAAATGGACTTAAAAACTAAGGCAGTTAATTCTTATATAAGGGATTAACTGCCTTTAAGTTTTTTATATGAATAATAAAATTATCTCTGAACTTCATTACCAGCATCAGAGAAAGCGAGCTTCATAACTTCATCTACTGTAACTAAGTTGTAATCTCCGCTTACTGTATGCTTTAAGCAGCTTGCAGCATTAGAAAATTCAACGGCTTTCTGAGGATCAAAGTTGTTAATAAGGCTGTAGATAAGACCAGCGCAGTAAGCATCTCCGGCACCGATATAGTCAAGAATGTGCATAAAGAATTCTTTGCTGTAGTAAGCCTTGCCTTCTGTGTAAATCATAGACTGGAGCTTAAATGTTGTGATAGATGTTTCTGTTCTCCATACAGATGCAACCATTTTGAATGGGAATTTCTTCATAAGTTCCCTGGCAATGTAAGCATTTTTCTCCTCGCCATTAGCGTCGGCAGGATTCATAGAGAAGATACCGATAGCGTCATCTTCGTTAGCGATACATACATCAACATACTGGCAGATACGAGACATTGCCTCACAAGCCTTTTCACTTGACCAGAGCTTGCTTCTGTAGTTTAAGTCACAGCTTACAGTCATGCCTTTTTCCTTAGCCTTCTGGCAGGCTGTGATACAGATGTTAGTCATCTCATCAGAGATTGCAGGTGTGATTCCTGAAAAATGGAACCATGTTGCACCGTCAAATATTTCGTCCCAATTAAAGTCATCAGCAGTAGCAAGCGCAAATGCAGAACCTGCTCTGTTATAGATAACGTTAGTTGGACGCTGGCTTGTCTTCTTCTCAAGGAAGTAGATACCAATCTGGTCGCCGCCACGCACGATATGGTCTACGCCTACGCCGTACTGACGGAGTGAGTTGATTGCAGCCTGTCCGATTATATGTTTTGGAAGCTTTGTTACATAATTAGCATCAACATCAAAGTTAGCAAGGGACACAGCAGTATTGGCTTCTCCACCTCCATAAACAGCCTCAAATGCATTGCACTGAGTAAATCTTGCGTTGTTCTCAGGAGAGAGACGAAGCATAATTTCACCAAATGTAACAATCTTATCTTTCATTTTTCTTAATCCTTTCTCAATATCTGATTTCCTAAAATAAATATACAAGAATGTATTTTAGCACATTATGGCGAAAAATGGGAGTAAAATGTTCTTGATTTGATACATATTTTTTACTATAGTTACATGTGAAGTAAATATGTGCGTGAAGATTTATAATCTTTTGTACACGTTTGAAAGGATTGAATAATGTTAAGAAATGTTTCATTAGAAGATATATCGGATGGCAGACTGTATACTGAGAATGACCTTGTGCGTGTTGATACTAACTCGTGTAAGGGCTGTCAGACTGTATGCTGCCAGAATATGGGAAGTACGATTGTGATTGACCCATATGACTGTTACAAGCTCACAACCGGATTGGGCAAAACATTTGAACAGCTTACGATGAACGAGCTTGAGTTAAATGTTGTGGATGGTATTATTATGCCTAATTTAAAAATGCAGAAATCAGACGGAAGATGTGCTTTTCTTCGTGAAGATAATCTGTGCAATATACATATGATAAGACCGGGAATATGCAGAATGTTCCCGCTTGGAAGATACTGGGAGGATGAGACGCATTTTAAATATATTGTGCAGAAGGGCGAGTGTAATAAGGATAATCTATCCAAGATTAAACTGAAAAAATGGCTTGGCATCGAGGGACTTGCGGAGTATGATTCTTATATTGTCAGATGGCATGAGTATGTGAAGCAGCTTCAGGCGGCACTACCGGGACTTTCAGAGGATAATGTGAAGATTCTTAATACATTTAACTTAAGAGTGTTCTATATGACGACATATGCCGGATGTGCTGATGATAAGGCATTTTATGCGGAATTTGACAGAAGACTTGCGATGGCTAAGGAAAAGCTGGGACTGATGTAGGATTGGTTCGCAGGTGACAGAAAGGAAGATTGATTTTATGAAGACAGATTTATTTCATATAGGAAAGTTCGTAATTCATGGATACGGACTTATGATTGGTATAGGTTTTGTGCTGGCACTGCTTGTTGGTGAGTACAGGGCTAAGAAGATGGGGATGAAAGAGGAGGCTCTTATTGATATTGCGATAATTGCGGGAGTATCGGGATTTCTTGGAGCAAAGCTGTTGTATATAATAGTGAGCTTTAAGGATTTTATAAAAGATCCTATAGGTGTGCTTGGCTCATCGGGATTCGTTGTTTATGGCGGACTTATTGCAGGTGTACTGTGTAACCTTATATATGTAAAGATTAAGAAGTTATCATTCCTTGAATATTTTGACCTGGTAATGCCAGAGATAGCGCTGGCACAGGGCTTTGGACGAATCGGCTGTTTTCTTGCAGGCTGCTGTTACGGAAGACAGACAGATGCAGCCTGGGGAGTTGTTTTCCCAGCTGGTTCACTTGCACCATCAGGAGTTAAACTGATTCCTACACAGCTTATATCATCGGGGGCAGATTTTCTTAATATGGCGTTTCTTATGATAATAGCAGCTAAGTTTTCTTATACTGCTGTCATGAAGCGCAAGGCTGACGGTAAGGAAACTGCCGGAAAGCATATGGCAGCAGGTAATATTGGATTCTTATATTGCATAACTTACGGACTTGGAAGATTTGCAATTGAGTTCCTAAGAAACGATTACAGAGGTGAGGTCGGAATATTCTCTACATCGCAGTTTATCTCTCTTTTCATTGTGTTACTTGGTGTGGTTGCGATGGCTGTTAATCATAAGTTGAAAAATGCGGACAGATAGAAATACTAATATGGACTAATCAGCGTTGTATTATAAATTACACTGGCTGGTTAGTCTTTTTTATTGCCTTTTATCTGCAATGTTTTAATAAAAATACATAATTTATTAAAATGTGACAAATAATGCTGGACATATTGTTAAAAAATTGTTAATATGTAAACATAATAAAGCGAACGACAATTTAATACATGGAAATCAGTACATTTTAGTTAATATAATAAATATTTGTATATCTTGGGAATGTTTATTATTAGAATCTGAGAGGGTAGAATATGGAGAAATATATTGGAAAATCAGTATATAAGGGTACTGCTATCGGACCAGTTAATGTTCTAAAGAAAAGTGAAAGTCTGATTAAGCGTGTACATGTTGAGAATGTTGATGAAGAATTAAGGCGTCTGGACAAAGCTAAAGAAAAGACGCTTCAACAGCTTGCCAGGCTGTATGATAAAGCATTAAAGGAGGTTGGTAAAGTCAATGCAGAGATATTTGAAGTGCATCAGATAATGCTTGAAGATGAAGATTATCAGGATGCTATTCATAATATGATATGCAATGAGAATGTTAATGCAGAATATGCGGTGTCAATAACAGGAGATAATTTTGCTGACATGTTTGCTAATATGGATGATGATTATATGAGAGCACGTTCAGCGGATGTAAAGGATATATCTAATCGTCTGGTGAGTAATTTGAGCGGTGAAGAGCAGCCTGACTGGGAAAACACAGAGCCATCAATTATTGTGGCAGATGATTTGACACCGAGTGAAACTGTACAGATGGATAAGAATAAGATTTTAGCATTTGTGCTGGTACATGGTTCGGCTAATTCCCATACAGCAATTCTTGCAAGAATGATGAATATTCCGGCATTAATTGGTGTACCAATTGAGTTAGAATCCTTACACAATGGAGTTAATGCAATTGTAGACGGTCAGAATGGAATTTTCTACCTGAATCCGGATGAGAATCAGATAGCACAGGCTAAGGAAGCCCAGCAGAAGGAACAGGAACAGAAAAAACTGCTTGCTAATTATAAAGGAAGAGAATCTGTCACAAAGAGTGGCAGAAAGATTAACCTTTATGCGAACATTGGAAATGTATCTGATGTTGCATATGTATTAGAAAATGATGCTGAAGGAATAGGATTATTTAGAAGTGAGTTCCTGTATCTTGGAAGAGATGAACTTCCTGATGAAACAGAACAGTTTAATGCCTATCGTCAGGTATTACAGATGATGGCAGATAAAAAAGTAGTTATTCGTACACTTGATATTGGGGCAGATAAAAAAGCAGATTATCTTGGACTTGGCAAGGAAGATAATCCTGCGTTGGGTTATCGTGCCATAAGAATATGTCTGGAGCAGCCGGATATATTCAAAACACAGTTGAGAGCATTATTAAGAGCTGCTAAATATGGTAATTTATCTATAATGTATCCAATGATTATTTCTGTGGAAGAAGTTGTAAGTATTAAGAAGATTGTTGCTGAGGTGGCAGAGGAACTGGAGAATGAGAATATTCCATATGAGATTCCAGAGCAGGGAATTATGATAGAGACACCAGCGGCAGTTATGCTAAGTGAGGAACTTGCAGAGCTTGTAGATTTCTTTAGTATAGGTACTAATGACCTTACACAGTATACACTTGCAATTGACAGGCAGAATAACAGACTGGACAGATTTTATAATCCGCATCACGAGGCAGTTCTTAGGATGATTGAGATGACCATACAGGGAGCACATAAGCATGGCAAATGGGTAGGAATCTGCGGAGAGCTTGGAGCAGATACCACTCTTACAGAGAGATTTATTAAGATGGGTATAGATGAGCTTAGTGTATCGCCATCAATGGTACTTGGTGTTCGTAGCAGAATATGTGAAATGGAGTGATAAGTGATGAAAATATACAAAGCAAAAGATTATGCTGATATGAGTAGAAAGGCAGCTAATATTATATCAGCGCAGATTATTATGAAGCCGGAATGTGTACTTGGACTTGCGACTGGTTCAACGCCAGTTGGGTTATATAAGCAGTTAGTAGAATGGTATAAAAAAGGTGACTTGGATTTTTCAGCAGTTAAGACTATTAATCTTGATGAGTATAAGGGACTCAGTCAGGACAATGATCAGAGTTATTATTATTTTATGCATAAGAATTTATTTGATAATGTGAATATATCAGTTGATAATACTCATATTCCTAATGGAATGGAGCAGGATTCGGAAAAAGAATGTAACAGATACTCTGAACTGATTAAGTCTCTTGGTGGTATTGATTTACAACTTCTTGGAATAGGTCATAATGGACACATAGGATTTAATGAACCATCAGATTCATTTGAAAAACAGGTTCATTGTGTTGATTTAACAGAATCTACAATAGAAGCTAATAAGAGGTTTTTTGAATCAGCAGAAGATGTTCCACGACAGGCATACACAATGGGAATCAAGACAATAATGCAGGCAAAGAAGATTCTGGTTGTTGCAAGTGGGGAAGATAAAGCACAGATTGTGAAAGAAGCTTTTTTTGGACATATTACACCATATGTTCCTGCATCAGTTCTGCAGCTGCATAATGATGTAACACTGGTAGCAGATGAAGCAGCTCTTAGTAAGATTTACTAAAGCTTATTAACTTGGTGGATAGAAGGTTGAGAAGATATGATTATAAAGAATGCTGATGTTTATACACAGGATAATGTATTTGTTAAGGGGGATGTCGTTGTAGATAACGGTACATTCACCAAAGTGCTGGAAGCCCCTGATTATGTTGGCAATGAAGTTGTAGATGCTACAGGACTTAAGATGATTCCCGGACTTGTTGATATTCATTTTCATGGATGCAAGGGTGCAGATATGTGTGATGGTACTAAAGAGGCACTTGATATAATTTCCCGGTATGAGGCTTCTGTCGGGGTGACGAGTATATGTCCGGCAACCATGACGATAGCTAAGGAAGAACTCGTTGAAGTTATGAAGAATGCCGGAGAGTATTCATATAATGGTGGAGCCCATCTGGTAGGAATTAATATGGAGGGACCTTTTATAAGTCCACAAAAAAAGGGTGCACAGGCAGCAGAGAATATTATGCATTGTAATTATGAGTATTTCTGTGAACTTCAGAACGCTGCACATGATTTAATTAAGATTGTTGATATTGCACCTGAAGAGCCGGGGGCAATGGATTTCATAGATAAAGTAAAAGATAATGTTGTGGTTTCGATTGCACATACTGCAGCGGATTATGATACTGCGATGGAGGCAATTCAACATGGTGTAACTCATGCAACACATTTATACAATGCAATGCCCCCTATGAATCATAGAAAGCCTGGTGTTATAGGTGCAATAAGAGATTCATATCAATGTCATGCAGAACTGATATGTGATGGAGTTCATATTCATCCATCAGTAATACGGGCAACATTTGCTATGTTGGGTGCGGGACGCATAATACTAATCAGTGACAGCATGAGAGCAACAGGATTAGAGGATGGCGAATATACTCTTGGAGGACAGCCTGTAGTGGTAAAAGGTAATCTGGCAACCTTACATGATGGAACAATTGCCGGCTCAGCAACTAATTTAATGGATTGTCTTCGATATGTCGTTAAAAAAGCAGGGATTTCATTAGAAACAGCTGTTATGTGTGCAACAGAGAATCCGGCAAAGGAAATTGGTATATATGATAAAGTCGGAAGCATTTCTGTAGGAAAACAAGCAGATTTCGTGCTTATTGATGATGAATTGAATATTAAGAGAGTATATATTGATGGAAAGGAGATAATATGCTAGGTTTTTTCAAAGGAAAGTCAAAGGATAATATTATATATTCTCCATGTAAAGGAAAAGTGGTGCCAATTACTGAAGTTTCAGATCCAACATTTTCAGAAAAGGTTCTTGGAGATGGATTTGCAGTAATTCCTTCTGAAGGAAAGATATATGCTCCGGCAGATGGTGAGATTTCAATGGTGTTTGATACTCTTCATGCTGTGACAATGACAACCAGTCAGGGAACGGAATTATTGATACATATTGGGCTGGATACGGTAACGCTCAAGGGAGAACCATTTATTTCACATGTTTCAGGTGGTCAGCAGGTAAAAAAGGGTGATTTACTTTTAGAGGCTGATCTTGAAAAAATAAAGTCGGCAGGATTGGATACGATTACACCGGTCCTTATATGCAATACCGACGATTATAGTAAAATTAATCTAATAAAGGAGGGTGAGGTATCTATTGATGATGAAGTTCTGAAAATATCATAATTACTCAGGATTTCACAATGTGCGTGATTGGGATTACCCCGATTAATAATGATATAAAGGAGGAGAAAAGTATGAAATTTCTTCAAAAACTGGGAAAAGCGTTAATGCTTCCTGTGGCAGTACTGCCTATATGTGGTATCCTTATGGGTATCGGTTATATGCTGTGTCCAGAAACTATGCAGGGTGGAGATATTCAAGGCGCAGCTGATATGATTGGTCTGTTTCTTGTAAAAGCTGGTGGAGCTTTAATTGATAACATGGCAATCCTTTTTGTAATTGGTGTCGGTGTAGGTATGTCAGATAAAAATGATGGTACCGGAGGAATTGCGGCACTTGCTTCGTGGCTTATGATGACAACACTTCTTTCTACAAAGTTTGTTACAGTAATTATACCTTCTATAGCAGACAGTGCAACTAAAACTCTTGCATTTAACAAGATTGAGAATCCATTTATTGGTATTCTTGCTGGTATAATCGGTGCTATGTGTTATAACAAGTTTAAAGATACAAAATTACCAAACTGGTTATCTTTCTTTAGTGGAAAACGATGCGTAGCAATTGTTTCAGGAGTAGTATCAATTCTTGTATCTGTTGTGTTATTATTTGTATGGCCATTACTGTTCGGCGCATTAGTAAGCGTTGGTAAGGCAATTGTAAAGCTTGATATTGTTGGTGCAGGTATCTATGCATTCTTGAACAGATTGTTAATTCCTACCGGATTACATCATGCGTTGAACAACGTATTCTGGTTTGATACTATCGGACTTGGAGATTTACAGCACTTCTGGGCAGGACAAACATCAAGTGATGTTTCATGGAGTCTTGGAATGTATATGTCAGGCTTCTTCCCATGTATGATGTTTGGTATTCCAGGTGCAGCTTTAGCTATGATTAAATGTGCAAAGCCAGCTAAGAAAAAAGTAGCTATAGGACTTGTTGCTTCTGCAGCATTATGTGCATTTATCTGTGGTGTTACAGAACCATTTGAATTTGGTTTCATGTTCCTTGCTCCTGGACTCTATGTTATCTATGCACTTCTTTATGGTATATTTACAATGATTACAGTTGCATTAGGCTTCAGAGCAGGATTTAGTTTCTCAGCAGGTGCTACTGACCTGTTATTCTCATCATCTCTTCCGGCAGCACAGAAGACATGGTTGATAATTCCTCTTGGTATAGCAGCATTCTTCGTATTCTATTTCGTATTCTTATTTGCCATTAAGAAATGGGATTTAAAGACTCCTGGCAGAGAAGATGATGATATAGAAGCAGAAAAGAAAGTTGAACTTGCAAGTGACGATTATACAACAATTGCAAAGACAATTCTTGAAGGCTGTGGCGGAAAAGAGAATATTGCAAGCATAGATAATTGTATTACAAGACTGAGACTTGAAGTAAAGGATATTACACTTGTTAATGATAAGGTTATTAAATCAGCTGGTGTTGCTGGTGTTATGAAACCTGGAAAGACATCTGTACAGGTTATTATAGGAACTAAGGTACAGTTTGTTGCGGATGCATTTTCTAAGCTTTGTGAATAATTAAAATGTAAAAATAAAGATAATATAAAAATCTCCGGTAAGACTGCCATAACAGCAGCTTATCGGGGATTATTTCATGTGTTACTTTACCATGCTTAAAAATTCTTCATCAGATATCTTAGAATTCATTACAGCATTCTTAATTGCAGTGGACATAACGCGGGCAGCAAGTGTTCCTGCGAAGTTGATATCAACACGTACTGCTTCGCTGTCGCCTCGTTTGGCAGTGCTTGCAGCATAGATTGTATCTCCGTCTGCCATTGTGCCGACTGGGTTAATGCAGCGTGCATACGCATTTCTTGCCATAGATGCAATTTTGTTAAGTTCAGCCTTGTTAAATGCAGCGTTGGTTATAACCGCACCGATTGTTGTGTTGCCTGTGAACATATCGCGAGGTGCCATGAACTGATAAAGTGCTTCTTCACAGCTTACATACTCGGTTCTGTCAGCGTTCTTAAGTCCGGCAAGCTTTTTACCGGTTTCATAATCTGATATATCTCCAAGTGCATTTACAACAACAATTGCTGTCATTGTAAATGTGCCTGTCTTAACTGAATATATTCCAAGTCCTGACTTTTCAGCCTGCTTCATTCCCATAATCTTTCCGACAGTTGCACCTGTTCCGGCACCGATACAGCCCTGAACGGGTTCGCTGCTATCCGAATTGGCAGCGGTGGAAGCATCAGTATTGACAACCCCGGCCTTCATAAGTGCCTGAATGCAGGCCTCATATCCCATAGTACTGTCCGGGCGTACTTTAGAGCTTCCATATCCAAGATCAAATATGCATGACTGGCATACAAGCGGAACAAGTGAAACGCCTGTGTTATATCCTATACCATGTTCTTCAAGACATGTCATAACTCCGTCAGATGCGGCAAGACCGTATGCTGAACCGCCTGACAGCACGATGGCATTAATCGGATTGTCAGCAGTCATAGGCATAGTAAGAGGTGTTTCTCTTGATGCCGGACCGCCACCGCTAATGTCACAGCCTGCTGTAGCTCCGTCTGGAAAATATATAACAGTTACACCAGTGCCAGCTTCCTTATTGGAAGCATGACCTAATCTAAAATCATTAATATCATTAACTGAAATCTCTGTAAACAAAACTAATCCTCCGTTGATTAATGTCCGATTTATTCAATCAAAGTGACTGGTTAATTCTGGTTAAGCTTAAGTGCAGCATATAATGCACGGGAAACCACACTGGCAACAATAAAGCAGATACCTGCCTCTATAAGTCCCTGAACACCAACAAATAATACTACGAATATAAGTGGGTTCTTAGCTCCGAGTGCAGTAACGAAGGCCTGTACATAATCTGTATTATAGAAGAAGAGAACAAGTGAACTCATGAATAATAAAGTATTAAGTAAAGGACAGCAAAGACTTGCTATATAATAAGAAAATTTCTTAACTCCCTTAATACTATGAAGTCCCTTGAATATAAGTCCTGTAAGGAAGCCTTCAAGAGTTCTTGTTACTACTGTTGTTACAAATGTACCAAATGGATTAATTCCGAGAAGAACAGTTCCCATTGCGCCTCCAACGAAGCACTGATAAAAGCTTGTAAGTCCGAATGCCAGACCACAGATTAAACCGCCGACAGGTCCTAAGATGATAGCACCTACAGCTACAGGAACAGTTAAAAGGGTGATAGAAAGTCCAGGGGTACGGATGTAGCCTAATGGGGTCAGTGACATAACGAGTATGACCGCAACCATAAGTGCCAGCTCCACCATGTACTTAGTGTTGAACTTCGTTGCAGAAGTTCGAGTTGCATTGATAGTATTCATATTGTCTCCTTTGCGGAAAGGTATGCAGCCCTTCCGGCTTGTTAAGATACATCTCCGAAAAACGGATGACGTTCGCGCGTATAATAACATATATATTGTTATTATTCAAACATTCTTTATAAATTATTTATAAAAATACATTTGACATTAATTTACTATGATGAAAATCGGTGTTAATATAAGAAACGCTTATTTATTATTGAAAGCAGATTTTTGAAAATATTTATCAATAAAGATGGGAGAATGTTTATGAGCAGAATTATTAAAAATGTGCTGCCATACTGGAAGTCGATAGTGCTGGTATTTGCGCTGCTTATTGTTCAGGCAGTGTGTGACTTGTCGCTTCCTGCGTATACTTCAGATATCATTGATACAGGTATACAGAATGGAGGCATAGAGCATACTGTGCCAGAAAAGATTACTAAGGAAGAATTTGACACTGCGAAGCTTTTTATGACAGAGGAAGAAGCACAGCTGTGGGAACAGTCGTATTCTTATAATGAAGATGATAATGTCTATGAATTAAGTGTCAAAGGTTCTAAGAACAAGACTGATTTAGACGACACACTTTTTACAGCACTTATAATTAACAACCAGATGTCTTCAGTGACTGAAAGTGCATTCAAGAGCCGTATGGCAGAGCAGATGCATGTAAGTGAAGAACAGCTTGCCAATGTTTCGGTAGAAGATATTGGAAAGTCTATGGGCGTGGAACTCACTACATTTACACAGATGATGGAAGATTCGGATGGTAATGAGGTTGAAACTATATGTGTGGATATGAGACAGATAGTGAAGGCAATGTATAGTGCAGGGGCTATGAGTAAAGACGATATCCTTTCTATGCGAAGCGAATTCCAGAAGACTATTGATACCATGGGAAAGACTCTTGTTTCGTCTATGGGCGTTGCTTATGCAAAGAGCATGGATGCCAAGGCAGGAATGGACATGGATTCTATCCAGACTAAGTATCTGTGGGCAGCTGGTCTTAAGATGGTTGCCATGGCACTTCTTATGGCGGTTACTTCTGTATGTATAGGTTTCCTTGCATCAAGAGTTGGTGCAGGCGTTGCAAGAGATATGAGAGGGAAACTGTATTCTAATGTCATGGGATTCTCTAATGCTGAGATGGACAAATTCTCTACAGCGTCACTTATCACAAGGACAACTAATGATGTACAGCAGGTTCAGATGGTTACGGTTATTATGCTGAGAATGATTCTGTATGCACCAATTCTTGGTGTTGGAGGAATTATAAAGGTTGTTGGAACAGGAGCCGGCATGGGCTGGGTTATAGTTATGGCTGTTGCTGTTATCATTGCATTTGTAATGCTTCTTATGGTAATTGCGATGCCTAAGTTCAAGCTTATGCAGAAGCTGGTTGATAATGTCAATCTTGTATCCAGAGAGATTCTTACTGGTCTTTCTGTAATAAGAGCCTTTGGAAGAGAGAAGAAGGAAGAGGAAAGATTTGATGAAGCTAATAAAAAGCTTACTAAGACAATGCTCTTTACTAACAGAACAATGACATTCATGATGCCAAGCATGATGTTTATCATGAATGGTTTGTCAGTTCTTATCGTGTGGGTTGCCGCACACAGAATTGATGCCGGAGTTATGCAGGTAGGTTCTATGACTGCATTTATAACATATTCGATGCTCATAGTTATGTCATTCCTTATGCTTACAATGATGTCTGTAATGCTTCCAAGAGCGATGGTTGCAGCTGACCGTATAGATGAAGTTATTAATACACATTCTTCAATAGAAGACTCTGAGAATCCTGAGACAATTGAGTCTGCAAAGGGTGTAGTTGAGTTTAATCATGTAAATTTCATGTATCCGGGTGCTAAAGCGAACGCACTTGAGGATATTACATTTAAAGCAGAGCCGGGTAAGACTACAGCAATTATAGGAAGTACGGGCTGTGGAAAGTCAACGCTCGTTAATCTTATTCCAAGATTGTATGATGTTACAGGAGGAAGCATTACTATTGATGGTCATGATATAAGAAATATCTCTATGCATGACTTAAGAAGTGAGCTTGGTTACGTGCCTCAGAAGGGAATGCTTTTCTCTGGTACTATTGCAAGTAATTTAAGATTCGGTAATCCTGATGCAAGCGATGAAGATGTCGTTAAGGCAGCACAGATTGCACAGGCAACTGAGTTCATTGATAATAAGGCTGAGAAGTATGACAGTCCTATAGCACAGGGCGGTACTAATGTTTCAGGTGGTCAGAAGCAGAGACTTTCGATTGCAAGAGCAATAGCAAAGCACCCAAGAGTGTTTATATTTGATGACAGTTTTTCAGCACTTGATTTAAAGACTGATGCAATTCTTCGTAAGGAGCTTGCTGCAAATGTGTCTGATGCCACTGTTATTATTGTAGCTCAGCGAATCAGCACAATCCTTCATGCAGATCAGATTCTTGTTATGGATGATGGTAAGATTGTTGGCAAGGGAACGCATGAAGAACTTATGAAGACATGTGAGACATATCAGCAGATTGCAAGTTCACAGCTTTCTGCTAAAGAGCTTGGAAAGGAGGCCTAGTCAGTATGGAAGATAATAAAAATATCAAAATGCCACCGAAAAGAAGAATGGGACCTCCGGGAAGAGGAATGGCACCTGTTGAGAAAGCCAAGGATTTCAAAGGATCAATAGGAAAGCTTATAAGATATATTGGAAGCTATAAGATTGCGATAATATTTGTTGCAGTTATGGCTGTATGTTCAACAGTATTTTCTGTTGTAGGTCCAAAGGTTCTTGGTAAGGCAACTACAGCTCTGTCAGAAGGTCTTGTAAAGAAAATCGGTGGAACTGGCGGAATTGACTTTGGAAAGATTGGAACAATTCTTATATTCGTGCTTTGTCTGTATGCCGCAAGTGCAGTATTTAACTTTGTACAGGGCTGGATAATGACAGGCATTACACAGAAGGTATGCTACAGATTAAGAAAAGAAATCAGTGAGAAGATTAACCGTATGCCTATGAAGTATTTCGAGAGCAGGACATATGGTGAGGTGTTATCAAGAATTACTAACGATGTTGATACACTTGGAATGGGACTTAACCAGAGTATTACAACAATCATTACATCTTTAACTACTATGATTGGTGTTCTTGTTATGATGTTAAGCATTTCACCGCTTATGACACTTATTGCGGTTATAATACTTCCAATATCAGTCGGACTTGTTTCTTTCGTTGTTAAGAAGTCACAGGGATATTTCAAAACACAGCAGGAGTATCTTGGACATATTAACGGACAGATTGAGGAAACTTATGGCGGACATATGATTGTTAAATCATTTAACAAAGAAAAGGATATGGTTGATTCATTTAACAAGACTAATGATGTCCTTTATGGTTCAGCATGGAAGTCACAGTTCCTTTCAGGAATGATGCAGCCAATCATGATGTTTGTAGGTAACTTAGGTTACGCATGTGTTGCATTAACCGGCGGTCTTCTTGCTATTAAAAATGTTATAACAATCGGTGATATTCAGGCATTTATCCAGTATGTGAAGAATTTCACACAGCCAATCCAGCAGATTGCTCAGGTTATCAATCAGGTACAGTCTATGGCAGCAGCTTCTGAGAGAGTATTTGAATTTCTTGATGAAGAAGAGGAAGACCAGACTGTTAAGAATCCTGTTTCTACAGAAGGAATTAAGGGCGAGGTTGATTTCGAGCATGTAAGATTCGGATACAATGAGAACCAGACTATCATCAAGAATTTCAGTGTAAATGTTAAGCCTGGACAGAAGGTTGCTATCGTTGGACCGACAGGTGCAGGTAAGACCACTATTGTTAAACTGCTTATGAGATTCTATGATGTTAATGATGGAGCTATTCTTGTTGATGGACATAATGTTAAGGATTTCAACAGAAGAGAATTAAGAGACGCATTTGGAATGGTTCTTCAGGATACATGGCTCTATAAGGGTACAATTATGGAGAATATCAGATACGGAAAGCTTGATGCAACTGATGAGGAAGTTATTGCAGCAGCCAAGGCAGCTAACGCCCATCACTTTATTGAGACTCTTCCGGGCGGTTATGATTGTGAGCTTAACGAGGACGCAAGCAATGTCTCACAGGGACAGAAGCAGCTCCTTACAATTGCAAGAGCAATCCTTGCAGATAATCCAATTCTTATTCTTGATGAAGCAACATCTTCTGTTGATACAAGAACAGAGGAGAGAATCCAGAAGGCTATGGATAATCTGATGAAGGGCAGAACAAGCTTTGTTATTGCACACAGACTTTCAACTATTAAAGACGCTGATGTGATTCTTGTTATGAAGGATGGAGATATTGTTGAGCAGGGAACTCATGATGAGCTTCTTGCAAGAAACGGTTTCTATGCTGACCTTTATAATTCGCAGTTTGAGCAGGCTTCTTAGATTGATAATATATATGTTAAGAGAAACGGCAGAAAGAAATTTCTGTCGTTTTTTGCTATAATGTTATAACTGTTAGAATAAGATTATTGATATTGCATGTGTTTTGTATGCAAGATATAATTAGGTTATTAATTAGTCAGTTGAAGAGGACAATGCATGAATATATTAATTTGTGATGACGATAAGCTTTATGTTGATATGATAAGAAAATATGTCGACGAGTTCTTTGTGGAGCATAAGATAACTGATTACAAGGTTTATGAATATTACAGCGGCGATGAAGCTGCTAAGAATAGTGAAAAGATTGACATAGCATTTCTTGATGTTGAGATGAATGGCATCAATGGTATAGAGGCAAGCACAATACTCAGAAAGAATAATAAGGATATAATTGTTTTTATTATTACATCATACATGGGTTATCTTGATGATGCAATGGATGAGGGCGTATTCAGATACATTAACAAACCGATTGAAAAGATTACAATATTCAGAGGTCTGCAGAAAGCAGTTGATTTATGTTACAAGAAGCAAAGCAGAAAGATTGTGATTGAAAGTGCTAATGCCAATATTATTATAGAACAGGATTCTATTTTGTATATTGAATCATTATTAAGAAAGAGGCACATTTATACAGAGTCGGGAGAGTATATAAGTACAGAAAGTCTGACATATTGGAAAAATATACTGGGTAAGGAAACATTTTGTCATGTTAATAAATCCACTATTATTAATATAAAGAAGGTTAAAGAGTTTTCTAATACATATGTTAAGCTTGAGAATGTTGAAGGAACAATAGATATTGCACGAGACAGAAGAAATGAGTTCAAGCAGAAATTATTAATGTATCTGGCTGGACAGGAGTAAGAATATGGGAATAGTTTTAAGTTATGCATTTGCGCATATTATAGAAGCCGTCATCTTATGGATGAGTATGTCACAAATGTATGAACACAGATATAAACAATGGCTTACCGGAACAATAATAATGATTGGTCATGCTGTAATGTTTGCAGTATTTCTTATGGGAAATATATACTTTGTAACAATTGTTAATAATTCTATTTATATATTTGTTATTATGCAGTTGTTTAAAATCAGGAAACAAACAGCTGTTTTCTGGGCAATTATATACAATGCATTTATGGCACTGTCAGAACAAATGGTGTTTTTCTTTATTGAATATATTATAGGAATAACAAATGTAAAGCTTGAGGGATTACCTATTAATCTCGTTGTAGTATGTCTTAGCAAAATGTGTTATTTCATACTTGTTGAATTAATGGTTTTAATAAAGAACAAAAGTAAAATATCATATTATGGAGATATGTCAGTTACATTACTTATTGTTATATTAATCGCATCATTATTTGTGTTTATGACTTATTATATTATTGAAGTTGAGTGGAGCCTTAATTTTACAGAGACTGTATGGATAGTTATAAGTTCGATAGTACTGGTGCTTTCAGATTTACTAGTATTATGGGTTAATATTGGAATTAATAAAAGAAATGCTGAAAATGAAAGAATGAAAGTTCAGCTGGAAAAAGAAAAATCAGATGCAAAGTTTTATAAACTTGAGTATGAGAAAAATGAGAGCCTGGAAATTTTAAGGCATGATATGAACAACCATCTTAATACTATTCTTGCTATGGGAAATAATCAGACAATGAAGGATTATATAATTGACATTATGAATGAGTACAGCCTTGGAAGAAGAACCACATTTTCCAATAACAATGTACTTAATGGATTGATAAGTCAATATGTTGATTTGTGCAATGAAGATAATATAAAACTTCTTGTTGATATACGACCAGAAACGGTTGATAGTATTGCATCAACAGATATAGTATCTTTATTTGGAAATATTTTGTCAAATGCTTATGAGGCAGTCAGATCAATTGATAATATTGAAGATAAATTTATTGAATTAATTGTAAAAAGAAGAAACAACGCTGTACTAATAGTAGAAACCAATTCGTGTGTAAAACAGCCTAAAATGCAGAATGGAAGATTTATATCAAATAAGAAAGATCCATATAAAAGGCATGGCTTTGGAATAAAGAGTATACAAAAGGTTGTTGAAAAATATATGGGAAGTTATGTAAATAAATATGATGAATCGAAACAGGAATTTATTGTTTCAATAATGCTTATGGATAAATAAATTAAAACAAGGAGTTGTATGTTATTAATAGTACAGCTCCTTGTTTTTTCCAATTGTACAAGCTACATGAGATATAGAACAAAATAAAATGACGATGGAAATGCAATTGAATGCATGTGTCATATTAAATGCCCATAATAATAATATAATAAAGTTCAGTAATATTATTATACCAATGAGTTTTTTGTGAAAATGCTTACGTTCAGTTTCAGAAACTTCATGGTTTATAGATATTACAGGACCTTTTATACACAATTCCATATCTGCAAGTAATAAGAGGAATTTCAAAAGAAAATCTGACTTTAAGTGAGCTGCTAGCCAGGCTATTAAGATTAGTATTATGGTTGAAAAAACCAAGCATACTGAAGATGATTCACAATGATATCCACCACTGTACTTTCTTATGAGCAGGAAAGTAAATATTTCTATTAGTCCAATTAATATTTGCCGGGTGGCTATACAGTATGCAGTGAAGTTAATTGTCGGAATAATAATCAATAATAAATATTGAATTGCATAACTGTATAAATCAATGCTGGCATCTTTAAGTAAGCCTGATTTTATTAACCATAAAGTGATTTTCTTTGATACTTTTTCAAGCATTATTTAACCTTTTTAAACTTCTTTAATTCTGCAGGTTCAACAGGCTGGCTGTAATAATAGCTTGAAGAAGCATTAGCGCTGGATGTAAGTGTGCGGTTAAGAACAGCTGTTACACCCTTGCTTAATGTAGATTTGATAATCTTTTTCATCCGCAATTCCTCCTTAACAATTGATGTTTTAATTATATTCAATATTTAAAAATATTAAATGGCATTTGTCGTAACTGTGAAAATCAAAGGCTTAAATGTATTTATATGGAAATATTTGCTATATTTTATAACTTATAAGAATAATATTACATATAAGAATACTATTGAACGACAATGGCTGATATATAATAAATATCAAAGATTTTATATAAATACTATCAATAACTAAATTCGCAATATGCGTTATATATGTGTAACTTGCACGTATACTAAAATTTAATAGTAATCATACTAATGTACAGGGGTTGCTATGGAGTATACTGATAGTTATAGAGCATTTTGTGAAAGATTGAAGATATCCAGAAAGTTGTTGGGGTATGATCAGGTGAGGATGGCATCTGATTTGGATATGACCAGAGATGAATACGCAAATAAAGAATCAGGCCGTACAATGATTACTGGAACTGATTTAAAGAAAATATACAATATAGGAATGGATATCGACAAATTACTGGTTAATGTTGAAAGAAATGTTAATTGTCAGATTTTAATGCGGAAAATTATGGCATTTAATAATGCTGCAGAAATAGAATATGTTAAAGGTGTTGTAACTGAGTATGTATTATATCTGTGTGAACAGCATTTGGATGATTTTACAGAAAATGTTCTGAAAAATATCAGAATTCTTAAAGCATTTGATAATATATCATCAAAAAATACAGGCTCTATGCTTAAATGTGTCAGGGATATTAACGGCATAACTGACCAGCTGATGATTTCAGAAGATTTAGGAATTTCAAGATATAAATACAGCAAGATTGAGAATAACAAAGAATATCCTGATGCAATGGTTCTTATAAGATTGTATGAGTTATATGGATATCTGCCAACAATGTATCTTGATTTATATGATGTAAGAATAGAAATGCTTGATAACATATATGACAGTATGGAAATCAGGGAACAGGATTTGATTATAAAGTTTATAGATAATCTTAAACAGTTCGTGTGAGGAAGTTATGGAGAAACAGATAGTTAATATTGGACCGAGACTTAAACAGAGAAGAAAAGAAATGCATATTAAGCAGATTGATATGGCAAAGCAGTTAGGTGTTTCACAGGCATTTTTATCTAATGTTGAAGCAGGAAGAATTAATTGCAGTCTGCCTTTGCTTACTGATATATGCTGTATTCTGAATGTTACTCCCGATTATCTGATTTTAGGTCACATGAGAGGCAATAAAGCAAGCAGTGATCTGATTGATGAACTTAAAATGTGTGATTCAGAAGAGTTAGAAACAATAAAAAGAATAGTTGATGCATTTATAATAAAAAAGACAGGAATATATGCATAAAACCCTTTATCAGAGAAATCCGGTAAAGGGTTTTATTTATTTCCAGCATTTACATATTGACTTTTCGAACAAATGTTTTTATAATGAACACATGTTCGAAATAAGTTCTGATTTAACAACAAAGGAAAAGCTGGAGATTCTGGCGGATGCAGCTAAATATGATGTCGCATGTACATCAAGTGGAGTAGACAGGAAGGGAAAGAAAGGATTCCTTGGAAACAGCGAGGCATGCGGTGTGTGTCATAGTTTTGGTGCTGATGGCAGATGCATTTCTCTTCTGAAAGTTTTGATGACTAATCATTGTGTCTATGATTGTAAGTATTGTATGAACAGGTGTTCCAATGATATTCCAAGAGCGACTTTTGCGCCGGACGAATTGTGCCAGCTTGTTATTGAATTTTATAAAAGAAATTATATTGAAGGATTATTTTTAAGCTCCGGTGTACTTAAGAATCCTGCTTATACGATGGAGAAGATATGTGAGACTCTGCTGCTTTTAAGGACTAAGTATAGATTTAATGGATATATTCATGTGAAAGCGATTCCAGGAGCACCGGATGAACTCTTATCAAGGTCAGGCTATCTTGCTGACAGGGTAAGTGTTAATCTTGAATTACCGACATCAGAAAGTCTGTCTAAGCTTGCACCGAACAAGAATTTTAAGAATATACTTGAGCCTATGGAAAAGATAACAGGTACTATAGCAGCTAACAGGCTGTCTGTGGGTAAGGATGCAAGAATGGAAAGAAGCAGCATTAACAAATATCTTACAGGAAGTATATTTAATTCGGTTAATTATGGAAAATATGGTGCATTATCCGGAAAGAACAGGACGGCACTTGAATCAGGAGATAAGCTGTCTTTGCCAGCTGTTTCTGGAAATGCAGGTATTAACAGGGCTTTTGCACCTGCAGGTCAGAGTACCCAGATGATAATAGGAGCTACACCGGAGACGGATCTTACACTGATAAGGACAACCCAGCACCTTTATCAGAATTATGATTTGAAGAGAGTCTTTTATTCAGCATATATACCTCTTAATGAAGATTCAGCATTGCCTGCATTGGATGCACAGGTTCCTCTTCTCAGGGAACACAGGCTTTATCAGGCAGACTGGCTTTTAAGGTATTATGGATTTCAGGCGGATGAACTTTTATCTGAAAGCAGACCGAATTTTAACGAGTATCTTGATCCAAAGTGCGACTGGGCAGTAAGGCATCTGGGACAATTTCCGGTTGAGATACAGACCGCATCATATGATATGCTTTTGAGGATTCCGGGAGTTGGTCCTAAGTCTGCCAAGAGAATTGTGCAGACAAGAAGATATGCAAAGCTTGATTTTGATGTGCTGAAGAAGATGGGAGTAGTACTTAAGAGGGCACATTATTTTATTACATGTAATGGAAAGATGATGTATAGAATACCAATAGACGAGAATTATATAACAGCGTGTCTTACAGAAGATAACCACAAGGAGAATTGGGAGATAAAGCATCAGAACCAGCAATACCAGCAATTATCATTATTTTAGATGAACTGATGCATATAACTGTTAGGATGGAGGATGTAGTATGTATATATTTGTTTGTGAAGACAGATTTGAAGATATGATGTGCTGCATATATGAGGCATGGGAGAAGGCTTTGAAAGTAGGACACGGATGTGTTAGACTTGAGAGGTGTGGAAGTGAACAACCGTCTTTATTTGATGAATATATTCATGTAGATTTTAATGAGGATGAGTATAATAAGGTTGTCCGTTCTATAAAGCAGAAGATTTCTAATGATGCATATGCATGTGTATATTATGCATGTCTTTCGTCAGAAGAGGATGCACTGGATGCTGCATACAGATTTCTTGTAACAGGATTTAAGGCGGGTGCTGCGGTTACTTATATGCGGACAGAACCGTCTGTTATGAGAATTAAGGATATCCGCAGAAGGGTTATTAATGAGGTCAGATATTTCAGGGAATTTGCGAGGTTTAATTCTGTTGATGGAAAGGTATATGTATGTCACCTTGAACCGAAGAGCGATGTGATATATGAAGTAGCACAGTATTTCGCAGACAGGATGCCGTCAGAGAACTGGCTTATAATTGATGATAACCGTAGCAAGGCAGTTATACATCCTATAGATGGCGAGATGTATATCAGATATTTAGCAGATAATGAGATGAAAGTTTTGTCTGGAACAGAGGCGGTTAATGATGAGTATACTGATATGTGGAAAGCCTTTTTTGAAGCTATTGCTATTAAGCAGAGAAATAATGAAAAGTGTCAGAGAAATCTTATGCCATTATGGATGCGTAAGCATGTAACGGAGTTTCATTAATACACAGTATATTAAAGGGTTAGTTTTTTATTGAAATATGTTTGATGAAATATACTATAGTGAAAATGATGCATTTGTAAAGCTGGAACAGATATTTGAACTTAATGTGTTTTGTCCCATTCATATACCTGGTGACAATGATATAGCAGTTGCATATCTTATGAATGATGCGGTTGAGAGTTTTCTTATATTCACGGATTCCGTCATGACTGGTGATTATTGCGATATTGATGTGGAGCAGACTGCAAGTATTGATAAGCTTGATGATGGATATATGCTCATTGTTAATCAGGGTGGAGAGAACGTATTTACAATCAGATTTACGGAACTGGTGTTAAGAACACATTTGTTTAATTATGGGTGTATGGGACATTTCTGGGTTAAAGGATATGAGTATTTAAGGCAGCTTGAGTATCAGCTTGCAGACATAAGAGATAAGTACAGATATCTTGGCGATGAATATTGCAGCGAGAAAGAAATGCAGCTTATGAAGCTGGCAGATTTTCCTCCTATTAAAAGATATAAGTCTGTTCCCGACAGGTATTATGTGCCTTATCCTGATTGTGTGTATCAGGAGACGATTGATTATCTTTTAAGTATTGCACAACAGGTTAATGACTGTTCTATGGCAATGATAATAAGAAAATATGGGAAGAAACCGTCAGGATACAACAGTTTTCTTTTAGGTGTAATGCTTCATACTAAGAAGCATGCAGATTTTGTAGATGCATTAATTAAGGATTTAAGGGATGCAGCATCTATATATGATGACAGAATATTTTCAGAGGATGAAAACAGAGAACACAAGAGCATTCATATTATAGCAGAAAAGAAGCTGGAAGAGTATGAAAAGAGAGGCTTCAGGGGAATATTATACAGAGAAGAGCCGTTTATGTATTCAAAGGATTCAATTACATATAAAGAACATGTGCTTATATACAGGAATGGACTCGTAAACAGGCATGCAATGATATTGACTTTCGAATGATTTATATATATCTTTTATTATATCTGAATAAAGAGAGGAGTTTATTATGGGAAAAGTAAGGGTTACATCAAAGAATAATCAGGTTAAAGTTCAAATCAGAAGTTCTAATGGTGAGCAACTCAATCAGAATATGGCTGCCTACCTTTCTAGTGTTAATGTTGAGGGCTTTCTGCCTTTTTATATAGTTACTGATGCTGAAGGGTTTACAGCAGAGTATGGTGCGGCTGGATTTGAGACAGCAAAGGAATTCTTTAAAAACAGGGTAATAGATCAGAATACATTTTATAATTTCATGGATAGCAGTGTTAAAGCTTTAGCAGGAATGTCAGCATATAATATGGAGTATGGCAATGTTTTAGTTTCACTTGATACTGTACTTGTTGAATCAAGAACAGGAAGGGCAATGTATTTGTATTATCCGGTATATGGATATAATAATGGAAAGTTCTTTAATGATTTTCTTGGTGATATTATCAGTATGCTGATGACACCATCGGATGCGGATATGTCATATATTGGAAGACTTAATGATATGTTAAAGCATCCAGACAGCATGTCGTGGGATGCTCTCAAGGAATATGCGGATTCAATAAAGGTTATCATTCCTGTTATGCCACAGGTGCAGCCAGTATCACAGGCTCAGCAGGTTCCACCAGTTCCATCGGTTCAGCAGATACAGCCAGTTGTACCACAGATGCAGCCTGATTCATATTCTGCTCCAGTAATAACTTCTGTTCAACCGGTGAATAGTGGTAATGCAGGAAAGACATGTCCGGTATGTGGAACATATAATGTGTTGGTAGATGCGGTGTTCTGTTGTAATTGCGGAAGCAGACTTATTGCAGAAAATAATAATGAACCAGTTGCCGAACCTGAACAGAAAATATGTCCGGCTTGTAGATTTGTTAATAGTTCCGATTCTGTATTTTGCGCAGGATGTGGAATTAGGATGGATGAATATAAAATTCCAGAAAGTGAACTGGAAAATGAACCGGAAACCGAGCCTGAGAAGGAGACAGAGGAACAGAAAACGGATACAGGTATTCTTATTAAGAATGGTCATGTTGTAGATCCTGTGTCTGGTACTGATGAAGTTATTGATGTTTTTATTAGAAATAATACTATTGAAGAAATCGGACATGACATTAATGTGGATGACTTAAATCTTGATGATTCGGATAGTATTAAGATTATTGATGCAGATGGGATGATTGTTGCCCCTGGTCTTGTCGATACACATGTGCATTTCAGAGATCCGGGATTTACTTATAAAGAAGATATTGTTACAGGTGCGGCAGCAGCAGCCAGAGGAGGATTTACAACTGTTGTGTGTATGGCTAATACCAAACCGGCAGTAGATAATGAAGAGACGCTTCAGTATATCCAGAAAAAGGGTGAAACAACGGGAATTCATGTTATGCAGACTGTTACTGTTACAAAGGATCTTAAGGGAACAGAGCTTGTAGATATGGAGGGACTTGCTGATGCAGGCGCAGCAGGATTTACAGACGATGGAATTCCTATTATGGATGAACATGTTCTTGTTGAAGCTATGAAAAAGGCAGCGGAATTGGATTTGCCTATAAGCCTGCATGAAGAAGATCCTGAATTTATTGTACGACCGGGAGTTAATCAGGGAAAAGTATCTGAGCAACTTGGCTATGGAGGTGCATCTGCAACAGCAGAGGATGTAATGGTTGCCAGAGATTGTATGCTCGCATTAAATACAGGAGCATCCGTATGTATTCAGCATATAAGTTCAGGCAATTCTGTAGAACTGGTTAGACTTGCAAAGAAACTTGGTGCTGATGTACATGCAGAGGCTACTCCTCATCATTTTACACTTACTGAGGATGCAGTACTTAAGTATGGTACTAATGCAAGGATGAATCCTCCATTAAGAACAGAGGATGACAGAGCAAAGATAATAGAGGGAATTAAAGATGGAACAATTGATATGATAGTAACAGATCATGCCCCTCATAGTGAAGAAGAAAAAGCAAAACCATTAGAGAATGCACCAAGTGGAATAACAGGATTAGAGACTTCTCTTGCACTTGGTATAAAGTCGCTTGTTGAACCGGGACACATATCATTAATGAAACTTATGGAACTCATGAGTAAGAATCCGGCAGAGTTTTACAGAATGGTACCGGGAAGCATAACAAAAGGTTCACCGGCAGACATTGTTGTTTTCGGAGAAAATGAATTGTGGACAGTCAATAAGGAAGATTTTGCATCAAAGGCATCTAATAGTCCATTTATTGGATGGGAGCTTCCGGGAAAAGTGCATTATACTATATGTTCAGGAAAGATTGTTTATCAAGCGTAATCTTTTTTGACCTAATTGCGTATAGATATACGTAATTATTCCATTGAAATATTTTTTATATCATATATAATTAGCATGTGAGGTTAATGAATATTAATTATGTGTGAGAGGAGAATATTTACTTGGAGATAAAGCTTGTTAGGAAAAGTGGAGAAAGCTATTTTTTATATCATTCATCACGCCAGATATGTAAGAAGAGAGTTTCAGATATTACTTATTTTGAGAGAACGGGAAGAAAGATTATAATGTATTCACGGGATGTCGAAGCTGTGGCAATATATGGAACACTGTCGGAAATATATGATTTGCTTTATGATGAGGGCTTTGAATATGTTAATAAGTCAGTAGTTGTTAATTTTTATCAGATTACTAACATAAAGAATAATTGTGTTAAATTTGCAGATGGTAATTATATTGAAATAAGCAGAAGTAGAAGAAATATTATTATGGATAAGTTCTTTGAAGCTGTTAAGTAATTGTGAGGCTTGTTATTTCATTCTGTCGAGACGGAAATGGAGGTTTGTGCATGAGATATTATACGGTATCACAGTGGCTGATATTTTTCTTTATATACTGTTTTTTAGGATGGATATGGGAATGCTGCTATGTGTCTGTACGAAAGAGAAAATGGGTAAACAGAGGTTTTTTACATGGACCATTCCTTCCTATATATGGTTCGGGAGCAATTGTTATATTGATTAGTACTATTGCCGTAAAAGATATTGTACCATTGGTTTTTGTATTTGGAATGGTTTCATCCACCATACTTGAATTATGTACGGGCTGTTGTATGGAAAAGCTTTTTGGTGTACGATATTGGGATTACAGTAATCTTCCATTAAATTTTAAAGGACATATATGTTTCTTTATATCTCTTGCATGGGGAGCTTTTTCAATTCTGCTGGTATGTGTAATACACAAACCTATTGAAGCCGCAGTACTTATGATACCAAAGACTATCGCTGATATTATTGCGGTAGTGATGGCAATATACATGGCAGCAGACTTTGCTGTTTCTATTAATGAGGCTATGGATCTTAAGGCTACACTTGAAAAATTCACTAAAGAGAATGAGCAGCTTCAGATGTATGCCAGAAGAATGGAGATTACAGCTACATTTGCAGAAGATGAATTTAATAAGAAGAAGGAACAGTTTATGGCAGCTGTGGCTGAGGAAAGACGACAGTTATCAGAGAAAGCTGATAGAAGATACAGCCATATTGCAAGTATTATTAAGAGAAATCCCAATGCTGTTTCAAGAGTACATAAAGATTCTATTAATGAAATCAAAGAAATTATTGCTAGCAGAAAGGTAAAGAAGGATAATTAATATACATTATTTTAATGAATATTAATTATACAGAGGTGTGAGTTGGAAAAGCTATTATTGTATAATGTTAAGAACCCACAGGATATTATTAAGATGGCATCTAATATGAGAATTGTATGCGGATTTATTAATGAGTCAGATGCCGACAAGACACTGGCAGAGCTTGCATCAGGTGTAAGAGGAATATCATTATCAGATGCAGCAGAATTTCATTCGCCAGATAATAAAGAAAGTCTTGTTATATTTTGTGATGTAACAGATAAGCATATGGATAAGCTTCTCTTTGAAATAAGGCAGAAGAATCTGGATGTTACATTTAAGGCAGTGCTTACTGATACTAATAAGAAATGGAATATCAGACAGATGCTTGTAGAAATGAGAAGAGAAAGATTTGAATATATGCGGAGAAATATGAAATAATGAGTGTTAGTGAGGGGGAACATGCCAGCATGTTCATCACGAACGGCGAAGTGATTGAGTGATGAAATCACGAAATAATAATTATTAAACATAAGGAGATTTACTATGGAAATTAAACATGTAAAAGCAAGTGAATTCAATAATGAGGTGCTTAAGTCAGACAAGCCAGTGCTTGTGGATTTCTGGGCAGACTGGTGCGGACCATGCAAGATGTTAGGACCGGTTCTTGAACAGGTTGCAGCTAAGGTGGATGATGTTCAGATTGTTAAGATTAATGTAGATGAAGAATCATCTGTGGCAGAAAAGTACAATATTATGTCAATCCCAACATTACTCTTATTTAAAAATGGTGAGTGTGTTGCAAAGAGTGTTGGCTTTATAAGTGAGGGCCAGGTAATGGAATTTATTGGTAAATAATTATCAATATCGCTGGAATGGCGCATGAATACTGGATTGCTTGAAGGGGAATATTCAATGAGTATTCCCCTTAAATTGTACAAAATCAAATACTCTTGTTAAACCTATTGATTTATTATCAGAAGCATGTTAGAGTAATCATGGTCAAATTGTTATGGATTTGTCAATGTATATTTATAGGAACAATAAGTATCCTATAATGCATGGCAATTTTTATTTTGACTAAGATTGTATACAGTGTACAAAAAGAAATACATTTTTCTTAAAATGTACATTGAAATATATTATATTTAAGGAGGATCAATTCAAATGGTTGAGAAGACACAGTGGGCTGGATTCAAGGGAAGACTTTGGAAAGAAGAAATCAATGTAAGAGATTTCATTCAGAACAATTACACACCTTATGATGGAGATGAGAGTTTCCTTGCAGGTCCAACAGAAGCAACTAATAAGCTTTGGGGAAAATTACAGGAACTTCAGAAGGAAGAGAGAGCTAAGGGCGGAGTTTTAGACATGGAAACTAAGGTAGTTACAGGTCTTACAGCTTATGGCCCAGGATATATAGATGAATCAATGAAGGATCTCGAGCAGGTAGTAGGTCTTCAGACAGATAAGCCACTTAAGAGAGCATTTATGCCATATGGTGGTATTAAGATGGCTGAGGAATCTTGCGAGAACTATGGTTATACACCAGATCCTGAATTACACAAGATTTTCACAGAATATCATAAGACACATAACCAGGGTGTATTCGATGCTTATACACCAGAGATGAGAGCTGCAAGAAGATCTCATATCATCACAGGTCTTCCAGACACATATGGTCGTGGACGTATCGTAGGTGATTACAGAAGAGTTGCTCTTTATGGTATTGATTATCTTATCAAGTGCAAGGAAGAGGATAAGGCTAACTGTGGATGCGGAGTTATGACTAACGATGTTATCCAGTTAAGAGAAGAGCTTTCAGATCAGATTAACGCTCTTAAGGGAATGAAGGCTATGGCTGCTGCATATGGCTATGATATTTCTGAGCCAGCTACAACAGCTAAGGAAGCTGTTCAGTGGTTATACTTTGGTTACCTTGCTGCTATCAAGACACAGAACGGTGCTGCTATGTCAGTAGGTCGTGTTTCTACATTCCTTGATATCTATATCAATAAGGATCTTGAAGCTGGTAAGATTACAGAGGCTGAGGCACAGGAACTTATCGATCATTTTGTTATGAAGTGCAGAATGGTTAAGTTCGCAAGAATTACATCATACAATGAATTATTCTCAGGAGATCCTACATGGGCTACTCTTGAGGTTGGTGGTACAGGTATCGATGGACGTTCTATGGTTACTAAGAACGATTACAGATTCCTTCATACTCTTGAGAACATGGGACCTTCACCAGAACCAAACCTTACAGTATTATATTCATCAAGACTTCCTGAGAACTTCAAGAAGTATGCTGCTCATATCTCAGTTACAACATCTTCTATCCAGTATGAGAACGATGATGTTATGAAGGTAACATGGGGAGATGATTATTCAATCTGCTGTTGTGTATCTGCTACACAGACAGGTAAGGAAATGCAGTTCTTCGGAGCTAGAGCTAACCTTGCTAAGTGCTTACTTTACGCTATCAATGGTGGTGTAGATATGAAGTCTAAGGTTCAGGTTGGACCAGCTTATAAGCCAGTTACTTCAGATGTTCTTGAATATGATGAAGTTGTTGCTAAGTTTGATAAGATGATGGATTGGTTAGCAGATCTTTATGTTAATGTACTTAACCTTATCCATTATATGCATGATAAGTACTACTATGAAGCTGCTGAGATGGCTCTTATCGATACAGATGTTAAGAGAACATTTGCAACAGGTATTGCAGGATTCTCACATGTAGTAGATTCACTTTCAGCTATTAAGTATGCTAAGGTTACTGTATCAGAGAGAGATCCTGAGACAGGTATCGCTATGGCATTTAAGACAGAGGGAGACTTCCCTAAGTATGGTAATGATGATGACAGAGCTGATGATATCGCTGTATGGCTTCTTAAGTCATTCCTTGACAAGATTAAGAAGAGACATACTTACAGAAATTCTGAGCCAACAACATCTATCCTTACAATTACATCTAATGTAGTATATGGTAAGTTTACAGGTAACATGCCAGATGGACGTAAGGCTGGTACACCACTTGCTCCAGGTGCAAACCCAAGCTACGGTGCAGAGCAGAACGGACTTCTTGCTTCACTTAACTCTCTTACAAAGCTTCCATATGAGTGGGCTCTTGATGGTATCTCTAATACACAGACAATGAACCCAGATGCTCTTGGACATGATGATTCAGAGAGAGTTAACAACCTTGTTAACGTAATGGACGGATACTTCGATCAGGGTGCTCATCACCTTAACGTTAACGTATTTGGTAAGGATAAGCTTCTTGATGCTATGGAGCATCCAGAAAAGCCAGAGTACGCTAACTTCACAATTCGTGTATCTGGATATGCTGTTAAGTTCATCGACCTTACAAAGGAACAGCAGATGGATGTTATCAGCAGAACATTCCACGATAGAATGTAATTGCTATTTTTGAGTTTTTTCAGATTTTAGAATACAGTGTTTATGCGGGTTTGAGAGATTTGAAGAAAAATCAGTTTAATGTAAATTGCCATAAAATAGTATATTTTCATTTATAAACTGGACCAAATCTGAACCAAATCGAGAAAAAAACTGGACCAGCTATAATGTTTGCAAAGATGCATGAAAACTGGGAAAAGTCGATATTAAGTTATAACAAGATATAATAAGATATAAAAAGCACCATTTATAATCTGAACAAAAATGAGTGCAGATTCAGTTAGAATCTGCACTCTATTTTTTTATTAGCTGTTAAATTTTCACGACATCAAATTTGGATTAAAGACATGATATTTATAAATTAACATTTTGCAACAAGTTTAATTAAAATATATGTTGTTGTAAGAAATTACATAGAAAATAAATAGTTAGTAATTACTTTAGACTGTTGTTAATAAGCATAAGTCTGGTTAAAGTTGCTTCAGAATCAGAAGATTCATTTTCTATATTAATATCTTTACATCTATAATCTAAGGCGTAATCTTTGAGACTATTGTTTATATCCTCGTTTTTAAATGAAATACTTACCTTTTCATTATCTATATCCCATTCAATTTCAGTAGCATTATTCATTTTATTTACCAGTGAAATTATGTCACTTATAGATTTGACTTCTATTCTTCTGGTAAAATACGGTATATTACCCGACAAATATCAGTCAGTGCTTCGCGATGAGAATTGATGGATCGAGAGATGAAGGTGCTTAGCGGCAAGGTAAGTTATTATAGCGGATGGATAATAAACCACAAGAGAATTTTTGCAGATGTACAAGGATGATTCTTTTCATTCGACAAAATTCTCCACAGACAG